>Ga0209429_10000215_pt1 | contig 42531 bp, 34 predicted proteins | sample BarGraNGADG00212_3_FD_184493 | JGI IMG/M metagenome (GOLD analysis project Ga0209429, IMG submission 184493) | Arctic peat soil microbial communities from Barrow, Alaska - Barrow Graham LP Ref core NGADG0004-212 (SPAdes) (version 2) | ecosystem: Environmental > Terrestrial > Soil > Wetlands >... | reverse complement strand
CGGTGAGGTTGGTTGAATACGTTTTCATTGTGCTTTATGTGTTTGATTTCTATAAAGTTACGAAATTTTATTCAATTAAACAACTGATAGTCAGTTTATATTTACATTATTTTTTAAACAGTTTCTATTTTATTATCATTAATAGCAATGTTCGAAACACATTTTCCATATTCGTATTGAATTGCACCATATCTTTCTTCTGTAATCTCAACGAACACATGTGTGAAATTCAGTTTATTGTACTTCCGGGCAATATACTCAAGTTCGGCCTTGTTATATTTACTGTTGAAATAATATTTTAAAGACGTTTCGTTCTTTTCAATTAAGATACTAAATGCACCTACCCACCTGCTACCGAATATCAGATGTTTATAAGCCTGCACTTCATCGGACATTTCACCTTTTAGAGTCAAATAATCTGGAAGTGGCAGTAGTTGCTCCATACAGAATGCTTGACACTCTGTTTTATGCGCTTTAGTTTCAAATTCTTTCAGATATTCTGAATCACCTCTTACTATTATTAAATTATATGCTGCTGTTCCCATAATGTTATAGTAATGAATATTTTTCGTTTTCGAACTTAATTAGACCAACATACATTAATTCATGGATAGTATATTCTGTATGGCTTATGAGTGAGCTTTTACAACGTTCATAATCTTCTTTTTTTTTGTAAAATTCAGTCTCAAGATGAAAGTGAATTTGATTCAATGTTCTTGGAGTGACTAAAAACTTCAAGATTATATCTTGCTTAGCATCTATATCTTTTTGCCTTTTAGCTTCTTTTTGAAGTTCTTTTTCAAATTCGAAATACAATTGAGGACATGAATCTTCTACTTCTTTAATATCAATGATATAGAACCGATAAAATGGATTTTTGTAATCGATATCGGTTGTGGCAAAAAGTTCTTGACATTCAAATTTGACATTTTTCATTGTTTCTAGAGCCAGTTCGGCTAAGTAATAATCAAATTCTTCATAAAGAGTTACGTAGCATTCAGCATTTTCATTACAATGAACTTCTGAATTGTGTAAAAAGATCCAATCGGCAGTAAGGGTTATTTCCATAAAATATTTTTTTAATTATATATAAAATATACCATGGTCTAAATGTGAGTTTTTGGATAAAATATTGAACTTATTTCAAATACTTTTTTAGCTTTCATTTGAGGACAAATTAAATTTCAATAATTTGAGAATGTTCTTTTCATACTATCTCTGTCTGTTGTTTAATACAACATAATTATCTCTTGCCAACAAATAATCAGAATATCGCAAATTTGTTCGATAACATATTACATCCTCATAAACAATTACTTGTAAGATTCTATATTCACCATATTTTAACAGAATCTCTCGAAGCAGAATTTCATCACTATTTGTTCCTGGATAAAATGACATTAAATCTACATTCCCGTTTGTGTTCTCTTCCGCGTAATCTCCAATACAGACAATGTCTTCTTTGTAAATTTTCATATTATTATTTGATTATTTTTTGTCTTTTTCTCTGGTTCTTTTCAACGTTTAACCAGCTATTCCGTATGATTATATATATAAAAATATAAAGGTCCAAATTTGATTATTTCTTTAAAATATTCAACTAATATTATACACTTAAATATTTGTTTATAAAATAATTAGGTTCTTTTTGCTTATAGTACCGTAGAATAAGAAGTTAATTCCGTTAAATTTGATTACATTTATATCTTAGACTAAAAACATATTGAAATCAAAATACTTTGTAAATAACATATTTTATTAATAGCTATTGAAACTATACCCTTATTCTATTACAAATAAACAATAATTAAACCCTTGTTATATTACAATAACTTTAAGTTTAAACCCTTGTTATATTACATATAATATGTATCTTTGTCGGTGATAATCTCAAAATATGTTGGTATGATTAATAGAAATGCATTCAAATACTTGGAACAATGGTCCGAAAGTGAAGACAGAAAACCATTGATACTCCGTGGTGCCAGACAGGTTGGTAAAACTACTTTGGTAATTGAGTTCTCGAAAAAATTCGATGTACTATTGTCGTTGAATCTGGACAAGCAAGAGGATAAACTGTTGTTTGAGCAGTATTCCAATATAGTTGAGCTAACTGATGCGATTTACAGGCATTGTAAACAACAAAAAAAAGATGGTCGGACATTGTTGTTTATCGATGAAATACAAAATTCACCAAAAGCTGTTGCGATACTCCGCTATTTTTACGAGGAAATGAAGCAGTTGCACGTAATATGTGCTGGTTCATTGTTGGAAAGTTTAATTGACAAACATATTTCATTTCCAGTTGGTCGGGTGGAGTATTTGGCTATTCGTCCTTGTTCTTTTTTAGAATTTTTAAATGGGATCGGCGAGGATTTTGATCTTGATTTAGTCAATACCTTAAATGTTTCAAGCGTTCATAATCGTGTAATAACATTATTCACCAATTTTACAATTATAGGTGGAATGCCTGCAGCTATTAATAGGTATGCTCTAAAGAGGGATGTTTTGTCGGTGGATAAAATCTACGAAAATTTATTAAACGCTTACATCGATGACGTAGAAAAATATGCCAGAAATGAATCAATAGCACAAATTATACGGTATATATTGAAAAATGGCTGGAGTTTTGCTGCCGAAAGAATAACCTTTGAACGGTTTGGAAATTCTAATTATAAATCGCGTGAAGTGAGTGAAGCTTTTCGAACCATCGAGAAAGCTATGTTGCTGGAATTGGTATATCCGGTGATAAGTTCTCAAATACCTTTGTTGACATCGACTTCCCACCGACCCAAACTTATTTGGTTTGATACAGGTTTAGTAAATTACATTGCCGGGGTGCGAGAAAGTCTGTTTTCAGTAACAGATGTAATTGATGCTTGGCGTGGTCGGATTGCAGAGCATATTGTTGCACAAGAGTTACTTTCTATGAAATGGCAAGTGTCGGCAAATCGACAATTTTGGGATAGAAACAAAACCCAATCTTCAGCCGAAGTTGATTTTGTAATTCAGTATAAAAACTGGGCTATTCCTATAGAGGTAAAATCGGGTCATAATGCAAAATTAAAATCCTTACATCTCTTTATGGAAGAGGCACCTCACAATATAGCCGTTAGGATTTGGTCGCAACCACTTTCGGTGGATCTAGTAAAAACTCCAACTGGGAAAGAGTTTAAACTCATAAATGTCCCCTTTTATTATGTTTGTGTATTGGAAAAGGTGTTAGTAAAATATAGCTTAGAAAATAGTTGGAAAATTTAGTTTTATGATACGAAAGACTTTGTATGAAATCTCATTGTTTGAAATAACAACTTTTCTAGTTTTTTTCATTCACAAATATCCAAGTTTACACTCCTTCTCTAAATCTAAAAAAAACCCTCGGATTTTATAAAATATCATTTTCAAATATCGACTGTGTTCAAATAATAACTGTATTCAAATAAGTCTTAGAACATATTTGAACACTATATAATATTGTACTGAAAAATTTCAAAGAATTCTCTGATTGTTTATGTGTAAAATTCAGCAGTACTAAACAAAAACATTTTTAGATTAGCTTTTTTACTTTCATTACAGTTCGAGAAGACACTCCAACTATTTTGCTGATTTGCCTGATAGTTAAACCTTTCTCCAGGGATTTTCTAATTTTGATACTTGACTCCTTATTGAGAAAATCAATATTCGATTCATTTGTATTGGCAGGCCGTCCAAGTTTACCTCCTCGTTGAACATATACCTGCCGACCGACCATGGTACGTTCACGAATATTCCCCAGTTCCATTTCGTACAAGCTACTCATAACAGAACTTATCATTTTCCAAATTGGATTTTTGACACCGTTTGGTCGTGATTGAATACCGAGATTTCGAACGATTACATTTATTTCTTTTTCTTCAAGCCATTCCAAAACACGAATACAATCTCCGGTATTTCTTCCAACACGACTGAGTTCTTCAAATGTTAATTCAAAAACTTTGCCTTCTTCAATAAGTTTTGTTAATAACTTGCCTTTTTCTCGCTCTTTGAATTCGATTGTTCCGGAGACTTTGTCGAGCAACACTAAATCGTATTTTGTAGTATCTGCAGTGAAACGATTTCCGGTTTGTTGAAATGTTGAAACCCGATTGTATTTTACTCTCATTTTTGTAGTATTTTAATTCTGAGAGTAAAATTACTACTAAAGAACTGCCCCACCTCGCCAATTAGACCACTTTAGCGATCATTAGCGTATTACTTTTAATCTTGATTACTTGTAACACATAATGAAAATGACTTTCACAATTATTTATATATCATGCCATGATTAGATTTATTGCAAATAAAAATTTGAAATGAAAATATTTGGCTAGCATTTTTTGAAATTTTCTATCAAATAAGAATATTGATAGAAAATTTCGAGAGATACAAATACCTATAATATGTGAATGATTTTTTGTTAATGCTAGGTTTTGAAAAATATAGATTGATATGAAGGGGAAAGTTTGTTTAAATTTAAACGAGTAAAAATATTTGTGGGTCAATTGTGTTAAAGTTTATATGAGTTTACCTTTTAGAAAGCAGAATACTTATTGTATTTTACTCTATATTCCTTTTATAGAAAGATGTTTTTTAATTCACTAGAACAGTATGATTTAGCGAAATTCCAGGCTGAAGGCTTATTGTTTAAAACACATTGAACTGTTCCGTATATTGTAGATAATACAGTATATAAATTCCTGAATATGTGTTTTATAACATAGTATTATTTGAATTAAAATTCGAATAATACTTTTATTTTTGTCGACGTAATTCTAGAAAATGAATTATGTCGAACGAAAATTTATACAATCCCCATATATCAGTTGACTGTGTCGTATTTGGTTTTGATGGTGAAAAACTGAAAGTTTTGCTGATCGAACGAAGTATCGACGAACAAAACGAATTATATAACGACAAGAAACTTCCGGGAAGCATTATTCTGAATAATGAAGATTTGGATCAAGCAGCATCCCGTGTTTTGACAGAACTTACCGGACTGAAAAACATCTATTTAAGTCAATTTCAAAGTTTTGGAAATCCCAACAGAACGTCAAACCCGCGTGATATATTGTGGCTGGAACGCACAACGCAATTAAAAATCGAGAGAATTGTAACGGTAGCATACATAGTTTTGATTAAGATAGACCGGAAACTGGTTTTTAATGCTGCTGATTCTTCTGCAAATTGGTATGATGCGAAAGAGATAACAAAAATGCAGCTTGCCTTCGATCACAATCAAATTATTGAAAAAGGATTGGAATATGTACGTCATCAGTTGAAAGTTGAGCCTCATTTGTTGTTCGAATTATTACCAAAAAAATTTACAATTTCTCAACTTCGTATTTTACACGATGTCGTTCATCAAACGCGATCAGATGTACGGAATTTTCAAAAGAAAGTATCACAAATGCCTTATTTGATTATGCTTGACGAAGTGGAAGAAGGAGTTCCACACCGGGCAGCGAGGTTGTATAAATTCGATAGAAAACGAACTTAATTGTAAATGGAAAATTGTAAATAAAATATATATGTATCTACTTGGTTATGATTTAGGCAGTTCGTCGGTAAAGGCGAGTTTGGTAAATGCCACAACAGGCGAATGTGTATCGAGTGCATTTTTCCCAAAAAAGGAAATGGAAATTAAATCGGTAAAAGTCGGTTGGGCTGAACAAGACACCGAAACATGGTGGACAAACCTGAAACTGGCTACAGAAGCAGTTTTAGCAGAGTTTGGAACAGATTCGGCAGCCATTAAAGCTATCGGTATTTCATATCAAATGCATGGTTTGGTGTTGGTTAATGAAAACCAAAAAGCAATTCGTGACTCCATAATTTGGTGTGATAGTCGTGCAGTTCCCTATGGACAAAAGGCATTTGAAGAAATTGGCAGTGAAATGTGTTTGACCAATTTATTGAATTCTCCTGGAAATTTTACTTTGTCGAAGATGGCCTGGGTGAAAGAAAACGAACCTGAAAATTTTGCAAAGGCGAAATATTATATGTTGCCCGGTGATTATCTGGCTATGCGAATGACAGGAAAAGCCTCTACAACTGCATCTGGTTTATCAGAAGGTATCTCGTGGGATTTTCAAAATGAAGCTCCTGCTAAATTTTTATACGATTATTTTGGATTTGACACGAATCTTATTCCTGATATTGTACCCACTTTTGGACAACAAGGAAATTTGACGTCGGAAATTGCAAAAGAACTTGGACTGACTGCCGGAACACCGGTTACTTATCGTGCAGGTGACCAACCAAATAATGCATTGTCGTTGAACGTACTAAATCCGGGTGAAATTGCCGCTACAGGCGGAACTTCAGGTGTGGTTTACGGAGTGAATGACGATGCCAAATACGATCCGTTGTCGCGCGTAAACTCTTTTGCTCACGTGAATCATAAGAAAGAAGCTGCACGTGTCGGTGTTTTGCTATGTATTAATGGAACAGCCATTTTAAATACCTGGATTAAAAATAATGTAGCTCCCGAAAGAATCAGTTATGTCGAAATGAATGAACTGGCTGCTCAAATTCCGATTGGAAGCGATGGTGTTAGCATAATTCCTTTTGGTAATGGTGCTGAACGTGTGTTGGGCAACAAAGAACCAAACTGTTCTATTCATGGCGTGAATTTCAATCGCATTACTAAAGCGCATTTAATCCGTGCTGCTCATGAAGGTATTGCTTTTTCATTCAAATACGGTATGGACATTATGAACCAAATGGGTATTGAAACCAAAACCATACGTGCTGGTCATGCCAACTTATTTTTAAGTCCAATTTTCCGTCAGACTTTGGCCAATATCACCGGTGCAACTATTGAACTTTACAATACAGACGGTTCGGTGGGCGCAGCCCGTGGAGCCGGAATAGGAGCCGGAATTTACAAAAATGCAGAAGAAGCTTTTGCAACATTGAAGAAAATTATTGTGGTTATACCCGAAAAGGAAAATATATCTGCAAGTCTTGAAGTCTATGAAAAATGGGTGAAATTCATCTAAAAACTACCTTGAAAAACTCATTTGTTTTTATGAAAAAGTTGTATCGTATTTTAATTATTACGCTGATGGTTTGCAGTTTTATTTCTGCTCAAACCACAGTAAAATATCCATTTCAGGATACAAATAAAACGATTGACGAGCGCGTAACTGACCTGGTTTCCCGATTGACACTTGAGGAAAAAGCGACACAAATGTTACACGATGCACCAGCTATCAAACGATTGGGCATACTTCCCTACAGTTGGTGGAATGAAGCGTTGCATGGGGTTGCAAGAACCGGCAGAGCGACTGTATTTCCTGAAAACATAGGACTGGCTGCTACATTTGACCCGGATTTGATTTATAAAATCGGCGAAGCTATTTCGGATGAAGCCTGGGCAAAGTACAACATTGCGCAGCGGCTTGAAAATTACGGACAATACTCCGGAATTACCTTTTATGCACCGAACATCAATATCTTCCGCGATCCACGTTGGGGAAGAGGTCAGGAAACTTATGGGGAAGATCCTTATTTGACTTCACGAATGGGAGTTGCCTATGTAAAAGGAATGCAGGGCAATGACCCGAAATATCTGAAGACAGCAGCTTGTGCAAAACATTATGTGGTACATTCAGGTCCTGAAGCATTACGTCACTCTTTCGATGCGGAACCACCCATGAAAGACTTTATGGAGACTTATGTTCCTGCTTTTGAAGCTTTGGTGAAAGAAGGCAAAGTGGAAAGCGTGATGTGTGCTTACAACAGTACTTTTGGAAAACCATGTTGTGGAAGTTCTTATTTATTAAATGACTTATTGCGAAAGCAATGGGGTTTTCAAGGATATGTTACATCCGATTGTTGGGCAATTCAGGATTTTTACAAATCACATGGAGCTGCAAAAGATGCGGCTGAAGCTTGTGCATTGGCCATAAAAAGCGGCGTAAATTTAAATTGTGGCAATGAATATAATAGCCTGCCCGAAGCAGTGAAACGGGGACTTGTTACAGAGAAAGAAGTTGATGTAGCTTTAAGTCAGTTATTAAGAACAAGATTTAAACTTGGATTATTTGATGCCGAAAACCAGAATCCTTATTCTAAAATTAAGGAAGATGTAATTGGAAATCAACAGCACATTGATTTGGCTTACGAAGCTGCAGCTAAGTCGTTGGTTCTTTTGCAAAACAATAAGAGCATTTTGCCTTTGAAGAAAGATATGAAATCACTTTTTATTGTCGGCCCGTACGCTGCCAATCAGGATGTTCTGCTTGGTAACTATAACGGAGTGAATGATCGTCTGACTACTATTATGCAAGCCATTGTGGGCAAAGTGAGTGCAGGAACTTCGGTAAGCTATCGAATGGGAGTGGAACCGAGTGCGGCGAATAAAAACTCCATGAATTATTCTTTAGGAGAAGCTGCCGCCGCTGATGCTGTTGTGGCCGTATTCGGAATTTCAGGCATTTTCGAAGGAGAAGAAAGTGAATCAACGGCTTCGACTACACGTGGTGACCGCCTTGATTTAGGTTTGCCTCAAAATCAACTTGATTATCTCCGTCAATTGAAAAAAGCATGTAAAAAACCGATCATACTTGTGCTTACAGGTGGTAGTCCGATTTGTACACCGGAACTTTCCGAAATTGCCGATGCGATACTTTTTGTCTGGTATCCGGGTCAGGAAGGTGGTCTTGCTGTAGCCGATGCAATTTTCGGAGATGTCAATCCTTCCGGTCGGTTGAGCATTACTTTTCCTAAATCGGCCAGTCAATTACCTGCTTTTGAAGACTACAGTATGAAAGGGCGGACCTATCGTTATATGACCGAAGAACCTCTTTATCCGTTTGGATTCGGATTGAGTTATACTTCCTATGCGTATAGCGGGATGAAAATTGATAAAGATAAAATCAAGAAAGGACAGTCGGTAAAGGTTTCAGCTACGATTACAAACAACGGGAAAGCAAGTGGTGAAGAGGTTGCACAGCTTTATATTACCGATTTGAAAACAAGTGTAGCAACACCTATTTTTGCCCTTAAAGGAATGAAACGTGTAAAACTCAGTCCGGGTGAATCGAAGGAAATATCTTTTGAAGTTACACCTTCGATGATGGAACTGGTAACCGAAACAGGCGACAGAGTTATTGAACCGGGTGATTTCAAAGTATATATTGCGGGTAGTACACCTTCAGAACTTTCTGCGAAACTGGGTGCGGCAATGCCTGTTTCAACAATTTTTAGTGTAAAATAAGAACCGCAAGCCCCTAAAGGGGAACTAAGTTACTTTTATTCTTAATCAATATTCTAAAAACATTATAAATAAATACTACCAAGTAGTGTCTAGAATATAATGTCGTATTTTTTGCCAAAATTGGTCAACACATACGACAAGCGTTCTTTGAGATTCTGAAAACAGATATAAGCATCAAAAGTTATCCATTGATACTTAATTCTACGCCAAAGAATTTCAATTAAGTTCAGTTCCGGTGAATATGGAGGTAAAAAGAAAATCAACACATCTTTTTCTTTCCATTCTTCTATTTTTGCCATGAACTTTTTTGATTTATGGATTGGAGAATTATCAAGTATTACCACTGTCTTTTTTACCGTTTGTGCTACAAAACGATCCATATAACTGATAACTTTATTAGTGTTGTAGGTGGTTTCAAGCACTTCAAAGAAAAGTTTATTTTTGCGGGTCATCAACCCTATAACATTTAGAAACTTTCCTTTTGCAGCAGGTAATAATATCGGATTTTCTTTTGTTTGCCAAGCATAAGGCACATTGGGTGTAAGTCCAAAATGACTTTCGTCTCCAAAATAAAGATCAAGATATCCGCTATCTTCCAATCTCTTAAGGCTTTCTATTTGTTCTATTTTAAGTTCAAATTCAACCTTATTACGTTTGCGTTTTAAAGATAGTCGAGCCCTTTTCCAACTATAGCTGAGCATCTTTTAAAAAATTCTGCAAAGTCTTTTTGCAGATTGTTATATTATGTTGCTCTTTGAAATAGGAAATCACGTTCTTTAGATTTCGGCTATGAAGCTCAACTTGTTCGGAAACATCTTTCTCATAACCTTTTAGACGAGTTTTTACTCCTCTACCAGACTCAATAGAAAGTGATTCGACCCCTTTTAAAACCCAACTATCAAACCACCGTTCGATAGTTCTACGACTTACACCAAAAACCGCTGAAAGGTCTATTATCGTTCGTCTTTGGTGTGATAAAAGAAGACATTGACTACGTTTTCTTATAGTATTATTACTACTCGTTTTTAAGAGCAGTTCCAATGCTTCTATTTCTTCTGTTTTCAGTATTATATATCTCATATTGAGACAAATATACCATTATTATATGACATTACCAAATAAATACGACATTATATTATTCTTATTACTTATCTTATCCCCCTTTAGGGGTTAGGGGGTCATTTAAACAATCAATTAATACTAACTTCTCTAATCCCCCTTTAGGCTTCGGTGTGAGCTTAGTCGAACGGGGTTAGGGGTAAATAATTAAAATTATGAGTACAAAAGTTTATTTCCCATCCGTGGGAAAAATCAAATTCGAAGGAAAAGAAAGCAGAAATCCGTTGGCATTTCGCTTTTACGATGCTGAAAAAGTAGTTTACGGTCGCAAAATGAAAGACTGGTTTAAGTTCTCGATGGCTTATTGGCACACCTTGTGTGGTGATTCTGCTGATCCATTTGGCGGACCTACAAAAATTTTCCCCTGGAATGGAGCTTCTTCGGCTTTAGATGCAGCGAAAGAAAAGATGGATGCAGGTTTCGAATTCATGACTAAAATAGGAATCGGATACTATTGCTTCCACGATATTGATACCATTGCCGAAGGTTCTACCATTGAAGAATACGAAGCTAACATTAAATCAATCGTTGCTTACGCAAAACAAAAACAAGCTGAAACAGGCATTAAATTGCTTTGGGGAACAGCCAATGTGTTTAGTCACAAACGTTACATGAATGGTGCTGCAACTAATCCTAATTTTGATAGCGTTGCACGTGCTGCCGTTCAAATAAAAAATGCTTTGGATGCAACTATTGCTTTAGGAGGTGAAAACTACGTATTCTGGGGTGGTCGCGAAGGATATATGTCGTTGTTGAATACCAGCATGAAACGCGAGAAAGATCATTTGGCCATGATGTTGACTAAAGCGCGCGATTATGCCCGTGCAAAAGGTTTCAAAGGAAATTTCCTGATTGAACCAAAGCCAATGGAACCCATGAAACACCAATATGATGTGGATACCGAAACAGTTATCGGATTCCTGAAAGCTTACGGTTTGGATAAAGATTTCAAAGTAAATATCGAAGTAAACCACGCTACGTTGGCAGGACACACGTTCGAACACGAATTGCAATGTGCCGTGGATGCCGGTATGTTGGGATCGATTGATGCGAATCGCGGTGATGTTCAAAACGGTTGGGATACCGACCAGTTCCCAATTGATACTTATGAATTGACACAAGCTATGATGGTAATTCTTCAGGGTGGCGGATTGCAAGGTGGCGGAACTAACTTCGATGCTAAAACACGTCGTAACTCTACCGATCTGGAAGATATTTTTATCGCTCACATTGCCGGCATGGATGCGTTTGCACATGCTTTGGAAGCTGCAGCAGCCATTTTGGAACAATCTCCTTACAAGAAAATGGTTACAGAACGTTATGCTTCGTTCGATGGCGGAAAAGGAAAAGAATTCGAAGAAGGCAAGCTTTCGTTGGAAGATGTGGTTGCTTACGCCAAATCCAAAAACGAAGAACCTGCCATTGTTAGTGGAAAGCAGGAATTGTATGAAGCGATTGTAAATATGTATATTTAATCAGACAATTGAACCAGGAATCAAGAACCAAGACAAAAAAGTATTTGTCTGAATCTTGGCTCTTGGTTCTAAAATCTAAAATCTAAAAATATGAATACACACAGCGGAAGTAAACTTTATATTTTCGGTATTACTTTGGTGGCCACTTTGGGTGGTTTACTTTTCGGATACGACACAGCCGTTATATCGGGTGCTGTCGATTCATTGAAAACGGTTTTTCATCTGAATGAAGCTACTTTTGGAAGTATGGCTACATTTTATCACGGAGCCACAGTTTCGAGTGCACTTATTGGTTGCATAATTGGTAGTGCTGTTTCGGGTATTTTTGCAGAAAAAATGGGACGCAAAAACTCGCTGCTTTTTGCAGCCGTTATGTTCTTTTTATCGGCTTTAGGAGCGTCTTATCCCGAATTCTTTTTCTTTCAAAAAGGCGACGGATCTGTTCCGGTTCTGATAGCATTCAACTTGTATCGCGTCATTGGTGGAATAGGAGTTGGCTTGGCTTCGGCTATCAGCCCGATGTATATTGCCGAAATTGCACCGGCAGAGATTCGTGGAAAATTGGTTTCGTGGAATCAGTTCGCTATTATTTTCGGTATGTTGATCGTTTATTTTGTGAACTACTTTATCACAAAAGGTCAGGCTCAGGAGTGGATTGATGCTACCGGATGGCGCTATATGTTTGCTTCCAATGCTGTACCTGCAGCAATTTTTGGAATATTATTATTCTTTGTTCCCGAAACTCCACGCCATTTGGCATTAGTCGGTCAGGAAGAAAAAGCATTATATGTTTTGGGTAAAATCAACGGCTCGAATAAAGCCAAAGAAATTTTGCAGGACATTAAAGATTCCGCACACGAAAAAGTGGAAAAAGTGCTGGCTTACGGTTGGAAAGTGTTGATTATTGGTATTCTTTTATCTATATTCCAACAAGCTGTCGGTATTAATGTGGTACTTTATTATGCTCCTACCATTTTCAAAGGACTCGGATTTGGAACCAGTGCTGCCATGTACCAAACGGTTATCATGGGCTTTATCAACATTATCTTTACGTTGGTGGCTATCTTTACAGTCGATAAATTCGGACGTAAACCCTTGTTGATTATCGGTTCGGTGGGTATGGCCATCGGTATGTTTGCAATCGGATTATTGGCCTATTCCCACATTATCGGAGTAAGTACACTGATTTTCATTGTTATCTATTCCGCTTCGTTTATGATGTCGTGGGGACCAATCACCTGGGTACTTATTTCAGAAATATTCCCAAACACCATTCGTGGAAAAGCCATTGCTATTGCCGTGGCGGCTCAATGGATTTCAAACTTTATCGTTTCGGCATCTTTCCCTGCTTTGCAAGCCGTTAGCATGACTTTTACATACTGGTTGTATGGCGTAATGAGTATCCTATCGGCAATCTTTGTTTGGAAAATGGTTCCTGAAACCAAAGGAAAAACATTGGAAAATATGACGAAATTGTGGAGAAAGTAATTAGTTTTGAAGTTTGAAAGAATTGCACCTGTACATAGGCTGTACAGGTGTTTTTTTTGATTTTAAGCATCAGAATTTTAAAATTTGTTTTCGATTTGATTTTAAAACTAATACACAAAAACATAAATTTGCTACTTGAATTTATTTTTTGTAATTTAAAAGTAGTAAAATTCAGAAAAAATGAGTAGATATTTTTGTTTTTCTGTTTTAAAACATAAAAACTAAAGACTTGTACTTCGAAATTTAAACCTATTTTTGCAGGACAGTTCAGCACAGATAAAGTGTTGCAAAATAGTAAATTTTTAAATTCTATCTAATTAGCTGATAAACATGAATGAAGGATATCTTGTTAAGCAATTTTCAGAACCAACAAAACACTATTATCAAACTTTGGAATTGAAAAACGATCAAAAACTAATTGAAGAATATAAATTTTGGCATAGAAATGAGAATCGTTGGCCGGAAATTCCTCAGGGAATCCGTGAAGTTGGCATTTTAGATATGGAAATTTATATCAGTGAACACCAACTTTTTATGATTGTTGAAACTTCCAATGATTTTGACTGGGATTCGGCTTTTACTACACTTGCAAAGCTCAATCGTCAGGCTGAATGGGAAGAATTCATGTCAAAATTTCAACTAACAAAACCAGGCGCTACCTCTTCGGGAAAATGGATTTTAATGGAACGAATATTTAATCTTTAAATACCAACACATACTTTATGCCAACACACAAAATTGTAAGCCGAGCAAATTTAATCCCTTTCGTATTGATAACAGCACTTTTTTACCTTTGGGCGATTCCAAACAATTTGAATGATATTCTAATTCCACAATTCATGAAATCATTTGAGTTAAATCGTCTTCAGGCAGGATTAGTTCAGTCGGCATTCTATCTTGGTTATTTTTGTATGGCTTTGCCTGCCGCTTTGGTAATGGATCGTTTTAATTATAAAACTGGTATTATTGTTGGTCTATTACTTTTTGCAACAGGTGCATTCTTGTTTTGGCCCGCTGCAGTAGTTGGTAAATTCGGATTTTTTTTGCTAGCACTTTATGTAATAGCATGTGGTCTGGCTTTTCTTGAAACAGGAGCCAACTCATTTATATCGGTTCTCGGAGATCCTGATACATCTGCACAACGGTTAAATTTCTCACAAGCATTTAATCCGCTTGGTGCCATGACAGGGGCTTTTGTTGGTAGTCAGTTTATTTTTTCCGGAATTGAACATTCAGGGAAACAAATCGATTCTATGAAAGCAGATGGAACCTATCAGGATTATTTGCATACTGAAATCTTACGCGTCATCCCGCCTTATATGATAATAGGTGTTATTATTTTAGTTTGGGCATTTCTGATTTGGAAAGTAAAATTTCCGGTTGAAACTGATAATGTACCAAAAGGCAAAAACAAATCGGAAGATGGACATGGTCATATCTCAAAATTACTAAAATATCCACACTTTATTAAAGGTGTTTTAGCACAGTTTTTCTATGTTGGAGCTCAAGTAGGAACATGGAGTTTTACCATCCAATATGCAAAAGATTACGTTCATATTCCAGAAAAAGCAGCAGGTGTGTATTTAGTTTATGCCTTATTTGCTTTCGGAATCGGACGTTTCGCTTCTACAGCTTTAATGCGTAAATTTGCACCTCAAAAACTAATGGGATTATATAGTGGAATAAATGTTGCGTTGGTGACAATAGCAATTATTAATCCAGGATTACTCGGTGTTTGGTCGCTTGTTATTTCCAGCTTTTTCATGTCACTTATGTTCCCTACTATTTTCGCACTTGGTGTAAAAGGGTTGGGTCCGAATACGAAAATTGGAGGTTCAATGATTATTATGGCCATCATTGGTGGTGCAATTTGGACTCCGTTAATGGGTTGGATTTCAGATTCAACACACAGTATGGCCTACGCTATGATAATTCCAGTTATAAGTTATATTTATGTTGGTTATTATGCGCTATTTGGGTCAAAACCATCGGGACCACTTTACATAGGCAATGAATATAAATCTGTTGCATCTCATTAATTATTTAGGCATTATTATTTAAGAAAATGGATATAAAATTCACCCATTCCACATCAAAAATTAAATCGCTGGCTGATGGCATTAGCTTGTCTATCATGCAGGGTGATTTGAAAATAGGTGATAATTTGATGTCTATTAACGAAGCCAGTGCGTATTATAAAGTTTCGCGCGATACTGTTTTTAAAGCCTACAACCAGTTGAAGCGTAGAGAATTGATTGATTCCAACCCAACCAAAGGCTATTTTGTAAAAGGTGAAGTCAATCATGTTTTGCTGTTGCTCGACACGTATTCATCGTTCAAAAAAAATCTGTATAATAGATTTGTAGCCAATCTGCCTGAAGACTATAAAGTTGATTTGATTTTTCACCAATACAACGAGCATCTGTTTGAAACGATCGTTCGCGAAAGCATTGGGCGATACAGCATGTATGTGGTAATGAATTTTTCTAACGAACAATTTTCAAATACGCTTAAATCCATACCATCCAACAAGTTATTATTGCTCGATTTCGGAAATTTTGAAAAATCGGAATATTCTTATATCTGTCAGGACTTTAATGAATCGTTTTACAATTGCTTGAACGAGGGACGTGATTTATTGAGAAAATACAAAAAGCTCATCTTTGTTTTTCCCGAAGAAATCTGCCATCCGGTTAGTGCTATCGATTACTTTAAAAAGTTCTGTTTGTCGCAAAATTTTGAGTACGAAGTTCTTCGAAAAGAGTCTGATTGGAAGGGAGTAGAAGCACGAACAGCCTATTTGTGTATTTTACCGGAAGATTTGGTAAAAATAATTAAAGCTGCCGATTCATTAGGATTAGTCATTGGTAGTGACATTGGTTTGATTGCTTACAATAACGAAACTGTTTTGGAAGTAATTAAAAACGGAATTTCTTCCATTAGTGTCGATTTTGGACTGATGGGTGAAAATGCCGCCAATTTTGTAACAAACAAAAAACCAATTCAGGAATATTTGCCAACAGAACTAATAATCAGAAGTTCAATATAAAGAACCCTTAACCCCTGAAGGGGGAATGTTCTTGTAACAGATTTTTTTTGAAAAGCAATCAGCACAGTTCAGGATGTGAAATTCAAATAAAAAAATAATTAAACTAATATCAACCAATTCTTATTCCCCTTTAGGGATTAGGGGTTTTATTTAAAAATCATGAAAACAGGAAGATTACAGGGAGAATATCCAAAAGTAGGAATTCGTCCCATCATTGACGGTCGCCAGGGTGGCGTACGCGAAAGTCTGGAAGATCAGACAATGAATATGGCTAAAAGTGCAGCAGCTTTAATCTCTTCGAAATTATGTTATCCGGATGGAACTCCGGTGGTTTGTGTAATTGCCGATACCACCATTGGCCGTGTGTCACAGGCTGCAGCTTGTACCGAAAAATTTGAAAAAGAAGGCGTTGGTCTGACTTTGTCGGTAACTCCTTGCTGGTGTTACGGAACTGAAACCATCGATCTAAATCCATATTACCCGAAAGCTATTTGGGGCTTTAACGGTACGGAGCGTCCTGGTGCTGTTTATCTGGCAGCTGCATTGGCCGGACATAACCAAAAGGGTATTCCCGCTTTTGGTATTTACGGACAAAATGTTCAGGATAGCACAGATACGAGCTTCCCTACCGATGTGGAAGAAAAAATTATTCGTTTCATTAAGTCAGGTTTGGCTGTGGCTATGATGCGCGGTAAATCGTATTTGGGTATTGGTGGACAATGTATGGGAATTGCCGGTTCAGTTGTCGATCACGACTTTTTTCAGGATTATCTGGGTATCCGTGTAGAAGCTGTAGACGAAGTTGAAATTATTCGCCGTGTTGAAGAAGGTATCTATGATCCTGCGGAATTTGCTAAAGCAATGGCGTGGACTGAAAAATACTGCATTGTAAATGAAGGTACTGATTTCAATGAACCAGATAAGAAAAGCAGTGCGGAGAAAAAGAAAAAAGACTGGGAATCTGTGGTGAAAATGACTCTCATCATGCGTGATTTGATGATTGGTAATCCGAAATTAAAAGAGATCGGTTTTCTCGAAGAAGCGTTAGGACACAATGCTATTCTTGCCGGTTTCCAGGGACAACGTCAATGGACAGATTTCATGCCCAATGGTGACTTCAGCGAAGCGTTACTTTGTTCTTCTTTTGACTGGAACGGTATCCGCGAAGCTTTTGTATTGGCTACAGAAAACGATTCATTAAATGGTGTTTCCATGATGTTTGGTCACTTGCTGACTAATACTGCTTCCATTTTCTCAGATGTACGTACGTTCTGGAGTCCTGATGCAGTGAAACGCGTAACAGGTTATCAACTCGAAGGACATGCCGCCAACGGAATTATTCATCTGATTAACTCGGGCGCAACCTGTCTGGACGCTACCGGTGAACAAACCGATAAAGACGGTAATCCGGCGATGAAACCTTTCTGGGATATCACAGAAGCAGAAGTTTTAAAATGTTTGGATGCAACTACCTGGTATCCTGCTAATCAAGGTTATTTCCGCGGAGGTGGTTTTTCTTCCAACTTCCTGTCAAAAGGCGGTATGCCTGTAACCATGTTGCGTTTGAATCGCATCAAAGGACTGGGACCGGTTTTACAGATTGCCGAAGGCTGGACCGTAGATTTGCCCGAAAAGGTACATCAAATTATCAACGTTCGTACCGATAAAACCTGGCCAACTACATGGTTTTCACCACGGTTGAACGAAACGCAACAGTTTAAGGACGTGTACAGCGTGATGAATAACTGGGGAGCCAATCACGGTGCTATCAGTTTTGGTCATATTGGTGCCGATTTGATTACAGTGGCTTCTATTTTACGTATTCCGGTTTGTATGCATAATGTTCCCGAAGAAAAAATCTTCCGTCCGAGTGCATGGGGAGCTTTTGGAATGGATGCCGAAGGTTCGGATTATCGTGCCTGCCAGACTTACGGGGCATTGTACAAATAAATTTAAATTGAATAGAATTCTATTAGAACAATAAATCAAGATTGAAAACTAAAGATTGATGTACTTTTGTACGTCGATCTTTAGTTTCTTTGTTGTGCAAACAATAATTTAGCGCAGTTAAATTAAACCATTAAACGATAATCTTATTTTTCAATTTGATATTGAAAAACTTTCTTTGTTTATCAGAATATAAAGTTTTAAAATCAAAATTGATAACATATTTACTTAGGTGTGAATACCTTTGCTGCTACATTAAATAATAGTATGAAAAACAAATCATTTTTGGCATTCGACATTGGAGCCACAAGCGGGCGTTCGATATTAGGGAAGTTAGATAATGGCCGACTTCAAATGAAGGAGTTGACCCGTTTCCCAAACCAAATGCTTCAGATTGGGAACCATTTTCACTGGAATATTTATTCCTTGTTCGAACATCTGAAAGCGGCTTTAGTTGCAGTAAAAAATGAAGGTGTTGAAATTTCTTCAATTGGCATAGATACCTGGGGTGTTGACTTTGCCTTATTCGCCAAAGATGGTTCTATACTGGGAGCTCCTTATGCCTATCGCGATCCGCATACAGAGGGTGCACCTGAAAAGTTTTTCAACATTGTTTCCCGCGAAAAAGTATACGATCTTACCGGAATTCAGGTAATGAATTTCAATAGTTTATACCAGTTATTTGCACTAAAACAAGCCAATAATTCACTTTTGGAAGCAACTTCGGAAATTTTATTTATGCCCGATGCCTTGTCTTATTTGCTTACCGGCAATAAAGTAGTGGAATATACCATTGCTTCTACTTCTCAGATTTTAAACCCACGTACCAAACAGTTCGAAGCTCAATTGCTTAAAGCGGCAGGTGTTTCACCTTCCATTTTAGGTGAAATTGTTATGCCGGGTCATGTAATTGGTACGCTTAGAAATGATATTGCAGAAGAAAGTGAATTAGGCAAATTACCGGTCATTGCAGTTGCCGGACATGATACTGCTTCGGCTGTGGCTGCCGTTCCTGCCGAAAATGAACGGTTTGCATACCTAAGTTCAGGAACATGGTCGCTGATGGGTATTGAGGTAAAAGATGCAATTATCAACGAAAAAACTTCGGCTTTAAATTTTACCAACGAAGGCGGCATTGAAGGTACAACCTGTTTTCTTAAAAACATTACCGGCATGTGGTTGCTCGAGCAATGCCTGAAAGAATGGAAAAAAGAAGGTATAACCTATGCTTACGAAAAATTGGTGCAAATGGCTGATACTGTTCCTGCTTTCCAGTCACTCATTGATACTGATAATCCAACATTTTCCAATCCGATTTATATGACCAAAGCAATTGTTGATTTCTGCGTTGCAACCGGACAAAAAGTTCCTGAAAATCATGCAGAATTTGTTCGTTGTATTTTCGAAAGCCTTTCTCTAAAATACAAATTCGTTTTGGGAAAAATGATTAATCTTGCTCCTTTCACCATCGAAAAACTCCATGTAATTGGCGGCGGTTCAAAGAATCCGTTGCTTAACCAATGGACTGCCAATGCAATCGGAATGCCTGTTATTGCAGGTCCATCGGAAGCAACTGCCATTGGAAACATCATGATTCAAGCAAAAGCTGTCGGTTGTGTTGATTCCCTGCAGGAAATGCGTCAGATTATTCGTGAATCTATTCCGCTGGATGAATTTTTACCGGAGAATAAAAACGAGTGGGAAAATGCATATGCGAAATTCCTTCAAATATTAAATTAATAAAGTAATCATATAAAAAAGACATTCATGAAAGAAGCACAAATTAATCAGGCATTTGAATATGCAAAAGCACGTTATGCCGAAATAGGTATTGATGTGGAAAAAGCTGTTGCGCAGCTTGACAAACTTCCAATTTCATTACATTGCTGGCAAACCGATGATGTAACCGGTTTTGAAAATCCTGATGGGAACCTTACAGGTGGAATTCAGGCTACGGGCAATTATCCGGGAAAAGCAAGCACTATTGAACAGGTTCGTGCTGATATTGAGAAAGCAATGTCATTGATTCCCGGCGAACATCGTGTAAATCTGCACGCTTTTTATGTTGATTTTGGTGGAAAATTAGTGGATCGTAATGAAATTGAACCAAAACATTTCCAAAGCTGGATTGACTGGGCCAAAGAAAAAGGATATAAACTGGACTTCAACTGTACTTGTTTTTCTCATGATAAATCGGCCGATGGTTTCACACTTTCAAGTCCGGATCCTGAAATCCGTGAATTTTGGATTGAACACGTCATTCGTTGTCGCAAAATTGCTGAAGAAATGGGTCGTCAGTTAGGTTCAAAATGTATGCATAATATCTGGATTCCTGATGGGTCGAAAGATTTGACAGTTGACCGTCTTCAATATCGCCAGAACCTGAAAGATTCGTTGGATAAAATCTTCGAATACAAAACAAACGATGTGTACATGAAAGACTGTATCGAAAGTAAATTGTTCGGTATTGGTGCTGAAAGTTATACGGTTGGTTCGCACGAATTTTATATGGGTTACGGTGTTAGAAATAACGTTGTGGTAACACTTGATTCGGGTCACTTCCATCCGACCGAAGTTATTTCGGATAAAATTTCTTCTTTGTTGCTTTTCTTACCGGAAGTAATGTTGCACGTTTCCCGCGGAGTTCGCTGGGATAGTGACCACGTGGTAATTTTAAGTGAAGAATTGCTTGCTATTGCTCAGGAAATTGTACGAGCCAATGCCATTGACAAAGTACATATCGGTCTCGATTATTTCGATGCTTCTATTAACCGCATTGGCGCTTATGTTGTAGGTGTTCGTGCAACTCAAAAAGCATTGTTACAAGCTTTACTCGAACCGATTGCGACATTGCGCAGTTTTGAAGCAAAAGGACAGAATTTCGAACGGTTGGCTTTGCTAGAAGAAGCAAAATCGATGCCCTGGGGAGATGTTTTCAATTATTATTGCATGAAAAAAGGTGTTATAGCCGGTGAAGCTTATATTGCTGACATACAGCAATACGAAAAAGACGTAACCAGCAAAAGATAATTGTGAGTGAGGGCAGCGGGTAAGAAATTATTCCGGCTACCCACTTTTTTAACCCTATCTAATATCTAAAAATCATATGAATACTTTAATTGGATTATTAATTATCTCAATAGGCGCCATGGGACAATCAAGTTCGTATGTGCCGATTAAAAAAGTAAAAACATGGGCATGGGAAAGTTTCTGGTTAGTTCAGGGAATATTTGCCTGGTTGGTCTTTCCTTATCTTGGAGCATTACTTGCGGTTCCTGAAGGACATTCATTGCTGGAAGTTCTATCAACAGGTGATGGTGCTGCATTGAAAGCATTATTTTTCGGAGCTCTTTGGGGAATTGGCGGTTTGACATTTGGATTAAGTATGCGCTATTTGGGTGTTGCTCTGGGTCAATCCATCGCTTTAGGTACCTGTTCTGCTTTTGGAACGTTGATTCCTGCTCTAATGGTTGGAACAGATTTATTTTCGGGCAAAGGGCTTGTACTACTTTTAGGAGTTTGTATTGCCATTGCAGGTATTTCAGTTATCGGATATGCCGGCAGTTTACGTTCGAAAAATATGACGTATGAACAAAAGAAAGCTGCTGTAAAGGATTTTGCCTTAGGTAAAGGATTATTAGTTGCCTTGTTAGCCGGTGTGATGAGTGCTTGTTTCAGTCTTGGACTTGAAGCTGCCGAACCAATTAAAATTGCGGCTATCAAGTTAGGTTCACAGCCATTATTTGCCGGTTTGCCTGCTATTTTAATGATTACTGCGGGAGGTTTTATTACCAATGCAGTTTATTGCATCTTTCAAAACATAAAGAATAAAACAGGAAAAGATTATTTTGGAGTCCCTACGGGCGTATTTATCAATAATGTTTTGTTTTGTGCATTAGCTGGAATTCTGTGGTACTCACAATTTTTCGGATTGGCCATGGGTAAAAGTTACTTCGTTGAAGGAAGTGTAATGATGGCATTCTCATGGAGTATATTGATGTCGCTGAATGTTACGTTCAGTAATGTGTGGGGAATCCTCCTGAAAGAATGGAAAGGTGCCGGTTCAAAAACAATTGGAGTTTTAGTGCTGGGAATGCTTATTCTGATTTTCTCGTTGATTTTACCTAATCTTTTATAGTATTTTAGAAAATAAAGTTCAATAAACTGAAGAATTCATAAGTAGTGATTTCTTCGGTTTTTTCTAATTAAAAAAAATATACATGGCTATAGTAGTTATTCTGCCTAAACAAGGGCAATCGGTTGAAAGTTGTATCATCACCGAAATCAAAAAGAAAAAAGGCGATACTGTAAAAAAAGGCGAAGTTTTGTTCACTTACGAAACAGACAAGGCAACTTTTGAAGAAGAATCGCCTGTTGATGGTGTGGTACTTGAAAGTTTTTACAATGAGGGCGACGAAGTAGCAGTTTTGTTGGATATGATGGTTATCGGTCAACCTGATGATGATTATGCCGGATTATTGCAAGGCGGTATGCCAGTTGCAACTGAGAGCCAAGAGCCAAGAGCCAAGAGCCAAGATGCTGAACATATAAAGGTTGTTGAAACTAATCAACCATTTCAACAACCATTCAACCAATCAACATTCGTTTCTCCCCGCGCTAAAAACTTAGCCGAAAAAGAAGCTTTGAATGCTAGTGAACTAGCCGGTTCAGGACCAAAAGGTCGTGTGATTGAAAAAGACGTGTTGGCAGCTTTGGAGAACCGTCCGAAACTGACTCCGCTGGCAAAAAAAATTGCTGCTGAAGAAGGTGTTCAACCACAAGGTTCAGGTTCAGGTTTAGCTGGTACAGCCAAATCAACTGATTTAATTGCTCCTGTAAATGCTGTTTACGGCATTGATTACGAAGATAAAAAGCTGACAAACATGCGCAAGTTGATTGCAAAAGCAATGCATTCGTCATTGCAAAATTCAGCACAACTTACTCACCACCTGGGAGCCGATGCACGAAATATTCAAAACTTACGCAAGAAAGCCAAGAAAGCTTTCGAAGCCGGAACGTTATCAGCTAATCTTACCATAAACGATTTCGTTTGCTTTGCAGTAGTAAAAGCATTGAAGAAATTCCCGAATGCCAACTCACATTTCCTGGGCGAATCGATGCGTCTGTTCAACAAAGTTCATCTAGGACTGGCTGTTGATACCGAACGCGGTTTAATGGTTCCTGCTGTTCGTAACGCTGACGATTTATCCATCATTGGTTTGGCTAATCAACTGAAAGAAGTGGCAAATGCTTGTAAGAAAGGGGCAATTTCACCGGAACTACTTGCTGCCGAAAATGCGACATTCACCGTTTCCAATCTTGGCGCTTACGGTGTGGAAATGTTTACTCCGGTAATCAACTTGCCACAATCTGCTATTTTGGGTGTGAACACCATTGTTCCCCGTCCGAAAGATTTGGGTGATGGCGTTTATGGTTTTGTGCCTTATATCGGACTTAGCTTAACCTACGACCATCGCGCATTGGACGGTGGCGAAGCAACACGCTTTTTGAAACAGATAGCCATTGAGATTGAAACATTGGAATTAGATATATTTTGATTAATTCGAACCTTCTAATTATTCAATCGTAAATTGTAAATCTTTAAATCGTAAATAAAAAGATGTTTGATTTAATCATTATCGGTGGTGGTCCGGCCGGATATGTAGCTGCAGAACGTGCAGGACACAAAGGACTTTCAGTTATTTTATTCGAAAAGAAAGCAATGGGTGGGGTTTGTCTCAACGAAGGTTGCATCCCAACTAAAACCATGCTTTATAGTGCAAAAACGTACGAAAACGCTTTGCACGGTGATAAGTACGGTGTATTTGGCGATAATATCCGCTTTGATTACGGAAAGATTGTTGCCCGCAAAAATAAAGTGGTACGCAAACTCGTTGCTGGTGTCGAAGGCAAAATGAAAATGCACCACGTAACGGTAGTAAAAGGCGAAGCCATAATTCAGGGACGTAGTCCGAAGGGCGTTGAAGTGACCTGTGGTGGCGAAAGCTATTTAGGAACAAACCTGTTGATTTGTACAGGATCTGAAGCATTTGTTCCTCCAATTCCCGGATTGGCCGAAGCAGGTGACATTATCCTGACTAACCGCGAAATTCTGGATTTGAAAGAACAACCAACATCATTGGTGGTTATCGGTGGTGGCGTCATCGGGATGGAGTTTGCCAGTTTGTACAACAGCCTGGAATCAAAAGTAACTGTAATAGAAATGTTACCGGAAATTTTGGGAAACAACGATTTTGAAATCTCTGCTATGTTGCGTGATATATACAGCAAAAAAGGAATTGAATATAACCTGAATGCCAAAGTGGTAAAAATTGATGGTAACAAAGTTGTTTTCGAAAAAGACGGAAAAACGGAGACTATCGAAGGTGATAAAATATTGGTGAGCGTTGGTCGCCGTGCAATAACAAAAGGTTTTGGGTTGGAAAATCTGAACGTGGAGTTGTTCAAAGGCGGAATCAAAGTGGACGAAAAAATGCGTACCAATGTGCCGAATGTGTTTGCTGCTGGCGACGTAACCGGATTCTCTTTATTGGCGCACACTGCCAGTCGCGAAGGCGAAGTGGTGGTAAACAACCTTACTGGAAGAACGGATGTAATGCGTTACAATGCCATTCCCGGCGTAGTTTATACGAATCCTGAAGTGGCCGGCGTTGGCGAAACAGAAGAATCGGCCAAAGCAAAAGGCATCGACTTTAAAGTAGCAAAATTGCCAATGGCTTTTGCGGGACGTTTCATTGCCGAGAACGAAGGTGGCTCGGGACTTTGCAAAGTGTTGGTAGGTGCCAAATACGGCGAGGTAATCGGCGTTCACATGCTGGGTAATCCTTGCAGCGAAATGATTTACGGAGCATGCATGGCCATCGAACAGGAAATGACATTAGCGGAAATGGAAGAAGTGGTATTCCCTCATCCAACCGTTAGCGAAATATTTAAAGAAACAATCTTTGCATTTTAATTAGTATTAAAACAAATAAACCAATAATACAATGCCAAAAGTACAATTTATTGACCCGGCAGAAGCCCGCAAACCGGGTTTTGTGGAATTTCAACCGATTCCAGTAAATCAATATCAAAAAACCGTCAAAGACGAAAAAGGAAACTTTACGAACGAGGAATTCAAAGAAATCTATCACGACATGGTGTTGATTCGTGAGTTCGAAACCATGATCAACCTGATCAAAACCAAAGGTGAATACAATGGAACTCCGTACAATCATCCCGGTCCTGCTCACTTATCCATCGGACAGGAATCGGCAGCTGTTGGTATGGCGTGGACTTTGACTGTTGACGACTACATTTTCGGTAGCCACCGTTCACACGGTGAAATTCTCGCCAAAGGGATGTCGGCTATTCACAAATTAGACTACAAACAGTTGACGGACATTATGGAATCGTTCTTCGAAGGGGCTGTTTTGGCTGTGGTAAAAAAAGACTTTACAGGTACAACCAAAGATCTGGCCCGTCGCTTCCTTGTTTACGGAACATTGGCTGAAATCTTTGCACGTGTAACCGGTTTCAACCGAGGGTTGGGTGGATCTATGCACGCGTTCTTTACACCTTTTGGTGTTTATCCCAACAACGCCCTGGTAGGTGGTTCGGGTGATATTGCCGTGGGCGCAGCTTTATACAAAAAGGTAAACCGTCAAAAAGGAATGGTTGTTGCCAATATTGGTGACGCTTCTATGGCTTGCGGTCCGGTTTGGGAAGGGATGAATTTTGCTTCTATGGATCAGTTCCATCAACTTTGGGAAGGCGATATGAAAGGTGGTTTGCCAGTTATCATCAACATCATGAACAACCAATACGGAATGGGTGGTCAAACTCAGGGTGAAACCATGGGTTATGATATTGCAGCTCGAATTGGTGCCGGCATAAATCCGGAACAAATGCATGCAGAGCGTGTTGACGGCTACAATCCATTAGCTGTTATTGACGCTTACAGACGGAAACGTGTTATTTTGGAAGAGAAAAAAGGTCCGGTTTTATTGGACGTGTTGACATACCGTTACAGCGGTCACAGCCCTTCGGATGCTTCTTCGTATCGTACCAAAGAAGAAGTGGAAGCATGGGAAGCACAGGATTGTATTGCTTCTTACGGAAAACAATTGATCGAAGCCAAAGAAGCTACTCAAGCCGATTTGGATGCTACATGGACTGATGTTAAAACATTGGTTTACGATATGTTCCTGAAATCGATTGACGATACCGTTTCTCCACGAATGACCAATGCACAAATTATTGGTGATATGATGTTCTCGAACGGTTCAGTTGATTCTTTCTCAACAGCCAAACCGGATGTTTTGATGCCATTGGCTGACAACTCTCGTGTAAAGAAAATTGCAACCAAAGAACGTTTTGCTTTCGATGCCGATGGAAAACCATTCAGCAAAATGAAACAATTCCAGTTACGCGACGGTATTTTCGAAGCCATGATCGATCGTTTTTACAAAGATGCATCGCTGGTGGCTTACGGTGAAGAAAACCGCGATTGGGGTGGAGCGTTTGCCGTTTATGGCGGTATGACCGAAGCACTTCCATACCACCGTTTGTTCAACTCGCCGATTGCTGAAGCGTCTATCGTGGGTACTGCCATTGGTTACGCCATGTGCGGTGGCCGTGTGGTTCCTGAAATCATGTATTGCGATTTTCTGGGTCGTTGCGGCGACGAAGTATTCAATCAAATGCCTAAATGGCAATCGATGAGTGGAAACGTTTTGAAAATGCCTATCACATTGCGTGTTTCGGTAGGTTCAAAATACGGTGCACAACACTCGCAGGACTGGACTTCGTTGGTAACTCAGATTCCCGGACTAAAAGTTTGTTTCCCTGTAACTCCTTATGATGCCAAAGGGTTGATGAACTCAGCTTTACAAGGAACTGACCCTGTTGTATACTTCGAAAGCCAACGTATTTATGAAATTGGGGAACAATTCCACACAGGCGGTGTACCCGAAGGTTATTACGAGATTCCATTTGGTGAACCCGACGTGAAAAAAGAAGGAAAAGACATTACATTCCTAACGGTTGGTCACACATTATATCCTGCATTGACAGCTGCTAAAGAATTGGAAGAAAAATATGGCATGAGTGCTGAAGTAATCGATGCCCGTTCGTTGGTTCCTTTCAACTACGAAAAAGTGATTGAATCGGTAAAGAAAACAGGTAAAATCATTGTGGCTGGCGACGCTTGTACACGTGGTTCGTTCCTCACCGACTTTGCTGCCAACATTAGCACCCTTTGCTTCGACTACCTTGATGCTCCGGTTTGTGTGCTTGGTTCACGTAACTGGATTACACCGGCCTACGAACTGGAAGAATCATTCTTTCCACAAGTTAGCTGGTTCCTGGATATGGTTCATGAACGTATTCAACCCTTAGCCGGTTATGTTTCGGATCAGAACTTTACAGATGCTGAGTTTATCCGAAGATCGAAATTAGGAGTGTAATTTTCAGGAACACTAAGGCACTGATTTCGGGAGAAGGTTGGTGCCTTTGTGGTTGAAAAACAATTATTCTAATATCGACAAAAGTAATTTTAAGATTGGGACTAATGTGCTATTAATGTAATAACGTATTAAAGTTGAGTTGTTCAAGATTAATAGTATGATTTATGAAAACTCATAAAGGTGAAATAAAAATTCTAATATTGTGTCCATATATTTTTGTTTTAAATGATTATCCGCAATAAACACAGTTTCTCAATGATTTTTCGTATCTTTATAGTACCAAATCAACAAGCACATGAAACTATTAGACTTTGACAAACATTTCCCAAGTGAAGCTGTTTGTATCGAAAAATTCAAAGAACTTCGGATTAAATCCGGCATTGTATGCCCTCATTGCGGAAATAAGGAACATTTATGGCTTCCTGCTTCGATGCACTTTGAATGTAAATCATGTCATTGTCGCAGGTCTTTACGTTCAGGCACTATTATGCACGGTTCTAAATTGCCTTTTCTATATTGGCTTAAAACCATTCATTTGATGACAAGCACCAAAAAGACCTTTTCAGCCTCTAAGATGCAACGACAATTAGGTCATAAGCGTTATTATCAACCCATATGGGAAATGCTTCATAAGATCCGTAGCGTAATGGGACAACGCGATGCCCAATATACTTTATCGGGAATGATAGAACTTGATGAAGGCTTTTTCTCTACCGAACGAGATGATGAAGAAAAAACTAAAGCTTTGAAACGTGGACGCGGCAGTCAGAAGAAAAGCAAAGTGCTTGTAATGGTCGAAAGTGAGCGGGTTGAAAACCCGAAGAACCCTCAAAAACCAAAACGGGTCAATCATTTGAAAATGATAGTCATTCCTGACTTAAAAGCAGAAACAATAGACCAAAAGGCAACTACATCCATAGATAAAGATTCCAAAATTACAACTGACGGATCTACCTCATACACGAATTTCAAAGACCATTTTGCCCAACACGATGCTTCGGTTATTCTACCTGAAGAAATTGCTAAATCTTTACTTACGGATATGTATCACGGAATAAAATCAGAATTTCTACAAGGGTATTTGAATGAATTTTGTTACCAATTCAATCGTACCAAAATACCTCTTGACCCTTTTGATAGATTACTCGCTGTAACTACTTCGTATAAATCGAACTTTAAGCATATCACATATAGAAAAGTTAAAATTCAAAACAGCATACTTTGCGGATAATCATTTAAAATAAATATCATGAAAAAAACCTTTCAATTATTTCTCATCACCATGTTTGTTTTTTTAGGAAACATAGAGGTTAAAGCCTTTAATATAGATAACCAATCAGTTTTTACGGTATCTATAGGTGATCTAAATTTAAAAATTGAAACTTACGGAGAAAAGATTGTCCGGGTAGTTAAATCTCCGGTTGTTGAAAAGTTAAATAAACAAAGTTTATCGGTTATTTTACCGCAGGGAGGAAGCGGGATAATCCGCAAGGAAACTCCGACCGAATTTGTTTTAACAACACAAAAATTAAAAATTAAAGTCAATAAACTGACCGGGACAATCAGCTTTTTCGATTTGGGTAATCGGCTTTTATTGACTGAATCGGCTAATGAACCGGCTTTTCTTCCGACTACCGATATAAATGGTGAATCGTATAAAATCAAACAACAATTTAAGCTCTCCACTTCCGAAGCTGTGTATGGGTTGGGACAGGATCAGCGTGGAATAATCAATTTCAGGAACCATACTCTTCTGTTGAAACAACGGAATATGTATGTCGCCAATCCGTTTTTACTTTCTTCAAAAGGATATGGTTTGTTATGGGATAATTATTCCGTTACCAACTTTTCCGACGATAATAACCGAACTTCGTTTGAATCTGAAATAAGTGATTGTATTGATTATTATTTTGTTTACGGTGGATCAGCCGATGGTACTATTGCAGCTTACCGTGAGCTTACCGGTGCCGCTCCTATGTATGGCAAATGGGTTTTCGGATTCTGGCAATGCAGGGAACGCTATCAAAGCCAGGATGAAATTACCGGAGTAGTGGAAAAATACCGTGATCTGAAAGTACCGTTGGATAATATCGTACAGGATTGGCGGTATTGGGGAATGGAAGAAAAGGTTTGGAATTCAACGGAATTTGGCAATCCGAAATTTCCGGATCCCAAAGGCATGATTGATAAAATCCATAATAACCATGCGCATATTATGATTTCGGTTTGGCCATCTTTTGGTGACAGTACGGCTATTTATAAAGAACTGGATAAGGAAAATTTGCTACTTAACTTTAAAACATGGCCGAGTACAGAAAAACTAAAAGTGTATGATGCCTTTAGTCCGAAAGCACGTGATATTTATTGGAAACATATAAATAAAAACTTATTTTCAATAGGTATGGATGCTTGGTGGCTTGATGCAACAGAACCTGAACAGGGCGACCGCCAGGGGAAAATAGATTCAACTCAAACGGCTTTGGGTAGTTTTAAACGATTTGGAAATGCATTTCCGCTTGAAACGAATAAAGGTGTTTATGAAAATCAACGCAAAACAAGTTCCGATAAACGTGTATTCATTTTAACCCGTTCAGCTTTTGCCGGCCAACAACGATATGGAACTTCTACTTGGTCGGGTGACATTGATGGCAACTGGCAGGTTTTTCACAACCAAATTGCTGCAGGCATTAATTTTTCTCTTTCCGGTATACCTTACTGGACTACCGATATAGGCGGTTTCTGGGCTCGCCCGGAATTATATCCTAAGGGTGTGGCCGATACTGCTTATCAGGAATTATATGTCCGTTGGTTTCAGTTTGGTGCATTTTCGCCTTTGTTCCGTTCTCATGGAACGAATACACCAAGAGAAATTTACCAGTTTGGTAAAAAAGGATATTGGGCCTACGATGTGCAGGAGAAATATATCAATTTACGTTACCGTTTGTTGCCTTATATCTATTCACAATCCTGGCGTGTAACATCCGAAGGAGCATCTATGATGCGTGGATTGGTGATGGATTTTCCAAAAGATACAACAGCTTTGAATATAACTAATCAGTATATGTTTGGCCCTTCGATATTAGTAACTCCGGTTACAGAACCATTATACACTACACGGGATGGAAACTTTGGTAAAAGCGATTTCAGTACAACAAAATCGACCGCTGTTTATCTTCCCGGATCGCAAAGTTGGTTTGATTTCTGGACGGGTGAAAGATACATCGGTGGAAAAATAATTTCGAAAGAAACACCGATAGACATTCTGCCGCTTTATGTGAAAGCCGGATCAATTATCCCTATGGGTCCAACAATGCAATATGCTACTGAGAAAAAAGAAGATCCTATAGAGTTACGGGTTTATACAGGTGCAGATGCTGACTTTGTACTTTACGAAGATGAAAATGATAATTATAATTACGAAAAAGGAGTTTATTCTTTAATTCCGATTCATTGGGATGAAAAAAGTCAAACATTGACAATTGGTAAACGAAAAGGAGAATTTCCCGGAATGCTAAAAAATAGGGTATTTAATGTAGTTATTATAGGAGATAAAAAAGGTACGGGAAGTGAAAAAACAGGATTATCTCATAAGGTTTCTTATGCTGGAGAAAAATTAGTTGTCAAAAATTGATTTGCTATTGATGAATACATTTCCTTATAATTGTAAACTCAATATATTTAATACGGGAAGAAGTGGAGTAATAAAAGCCAAAAGGACCCGGATTGTTTATTCAGATAATGCTTCATGAGGAAATAGGATGAAATATGCTACGGGTAACAATTCTTTGGAGCCATGTACGATCAGAGGTTTTCAAAAATTTAATCCCGGAATACACTTCCTCCAGATAGAAACTGATGAATTTATTCATTTGAAATGGTTTATAGTAAAATAGTTATATTGTTTGTTAAGATTATGTTATTTCATCTAAGATTTTCAGTATGAAAAAGTTTGTTTTAATATGAACTACAAAAGAATAAGAAAAAAAATCCAATAAAGTCCGTTGGTACAAAAATCCTTTGTTGAGTGTAATCTGGCACATTAGAGTTCAGTGAACCGTTCTAGCATAACGCAATAACTTGTGCTAAAAACCAGACCAAGTTGTAACTGCAATCAGGTTTCGCGGTTTTTAACCGTGGATATTAGAATAGAGAAGAAAGATCGCGGTTAAAAACGGCGAAACTCTTCTAAATTGAAATGGATTTGCAACGCATAGAAATGAGTTTGCAACAGTTGGAAATAGATATGTAAGGCTTACAAATGGATTTGCAACATATAGAAATGAACTTGCAGCATACAGAAATGGATTTGCAGTATGCAGAAATGAGTTTGCAACAATGAAAATCTATTTCAGATGCCGGATTATTCAATTCTGATATGATGAAATCAAAATAAACACATAACGGAACTTGTTCTGAGAACAAAATATAGATTTTAAAATAACACAGATATAATAATTAGTATGTCAATTCCAAAAGTAAACGCACATCTACACACACCTTATTCGTTCAGTGCATTTAAGGATGTAAATCAAGCACTCGACATGGCTGTAGCCGAAGGTGTAAAAGTGATGGGGATCAATGATTTTTATACAACTGCCGGCTACGAAGCGTGGGCGGTTGGTTGCAAAGAACGCGGATTATATCCTTTGTTCAATATTGAATTTATCAGTCTGAACGAAGCCGATCAAAAAGCCGGATTACGGGTAAATGATCCCGGAAATCCCGGTCGCACATACCTGAGCGGAAAAGGACTTTCGTATCCATTCGTGTTGGCAGAACCTTTTGCTACACAGTTGGCCGAAGTGACTGCCGAAGCCAATGCACAGGTAGAAGCCATGTGTGGCAAAGTCAATGAAATTCTGGCTGTGAATAAGGCAGGTTTCTCGTTGAATTTTGAATGGATTAAAAACGAACTGACCAAAGGTTCTATCCGTGAACGTCATTTGGCAAAAGCATTGCGCCTGAAAGTTTATGAAGCCTGTGGAAATAATGAAGCTAAAATCAAAGAACTCTTTGGAAAACTTTTTGCCGGAAAAGAACTAAAATCGGGTATTAATGATATTGCCGGAGTGGAAAATGAAATCCGTGGCAACTTGCTTAAGGTGGGTGGTGGAGCTTTCGTTCCGGAAGATCCGAAAGCATTCTTACCTATGCAAACCGTTTGCGATATTATCGTGGCGGGCGGTGGCATACCAACTTATCCGTTTTTGGCTGATGATGCCAAAGGAGGATATATCGATTTCGAAGGCGATCTGGAGCGTGTTGCAAAGCAACTCACCGAACGTGGTTTTCACTCGGTGGAATTTATCACTACCCGTAACGGTGTGGAATTGTTGGAAAAATATGCCGGCTATTTGTACGATCAGGGATTTGTGGTCACATTCGGCAGCGAACACAATACACCGGCAATGGAACCTATTGAGCTTTTTGCCCGTAACAGCACTCCCCTCACCGACCGTTTGATGCAAATCAACTACAATGGTGTTTGCGTGATTGCCGCCCATCAACATTTGGTAGCGCAGGGTCTGCGTGGTTATGTAGATGAAAAAGTGCAAGCTGATAGAAGCAAACGGGCAGAGTTTATTAAGCTGGGAGACGAATTAATTCAAAGTATTTAATCTGCCCCTAAATCCCCTAAAGGGGACTTTTGCATTGTGCAGACAAAGAAGTTTAGAAATTTAAAGATAATTCAAAATTAAATTTCCACAAACTAAGAGACGAAAGAAACTTAGTTCCTCTTTAGGGGTTAGGTGGTTCAAATAAAAATGAAAGAAATGCAACAACTTATAGAAATTTCGCAATTTTACGGAAGCGACAGTCGTTTCGTGATTGCAGGCGGTGGAAATACTTCGTACAAAAACAAAGAAAAAATATGGGTGAAAGCCAGCGGATCATCATTGGCAACCATTACCGAAGACGGATATACCGTGCTGGACAGAGCCAAACTGAACCTCATGTCCGAAAAAACATATAGCAGCAATGCAGCCGAACGTGAAGAAGAAGTGAAGAACGATCTGGCCACTGCCACTCTGAGCAAAGGCAAACGTCCTTCGGTGGAAACATCCATGCACAACATAATTGACTTTGCATTTGTGGTACATTTGCACCCAACGGCAGTAAACGGTTTGATGTGCGCCAACAACGCCGAAAGTGATTTAAAAAAACTTTTCGGAGCAAATGCATTATATATCGAATACACCGATCCAGGTTATTTATTGTTCAAAAAAGTGGAAGATGCGATCAAAGCATTTCGTGCTCAGAACGGTTGCGAGCCGGCAGTTATCTGGTTGCAAAACCACGGTATTTTTGTAGCTGCCAATAGCATCGAAGAAATCAAAGTGCTTTATACCAAAATTCTGGATACACTTGATAAAGCTGTAGCAAACAGTGAGAGGGTGACTTTGAGTCACCCTCTCACTAAGCTTGCAGAGCCTCGTGCAACTTGCAGTTGTACTGAGCAAATCCTTCCGGGCGTTCGTATGATGCTTTCGAAAGAAGGACTGAAGACCTTGAAAGTTCGTAAAAACGAATTGATAAAATACTTCTACGATAGTAAAGAAAATCAAGCGAAGATTGTCAAACCATTTACTCCTGATGCGATTGTATATTGCAAATCGAATTATATCTTCCTCAACGACGAAGAACCTGAAGTTGTATTGGCGGAAGCAGCTAAACAGATTCCGGCTTTTACAGATAAATTCGGTTATCAACCAAAGATTTTCCTGATAAAAGGTATCGGTCTGGTGGCTGCTGGTGATAATGCAGCTCAATGCGATATTCTTTTGGATGTATTCGAAGATGCCATGAAGATAGCTTATCTTTCTGAATCGTTTGGCGGACCACACCCAATGACACAAGGACAAATTGATTTTATCGACAACTGGGAAGTGGAAAACTACCGTCGCAGTGTGGCGGCAGGAGCTTCAAAAGGACGTGCGGAAAATAAAACCATTATCGTAACCGGAGCCGCACAGGGATTTGGCGAAGGAATTGCCCGTTGCCTGTTACAGGAAGGTGCCAATATCGTGGTAGCCGATATGAATGAACCTGTCGGAGTGGCAACTGTGAAACATTTCAATACACTGACGAAAAGCAATCGTGCTATCTTTGTGAAAACCAACGTAAGCGAAATTCCAAGTATCGAAAATCTGGTACACGAAACCATTTGTAATTTTGGTGCTATCGATAGTTTTATCAGTAATGCCGGCGTTTTACGTGCCGGAGGACTGGAAGACATGACGCCGGAGGATTTTGATTTTGTGACGAAAATAAATTACAATGCGTATTTTTATTGCACAAAAGTTGTCAGCAAAGTAATGAAAATGCAAACAAAATATGCACCCGAATATTATGCCGACATCATACAGATTAATTCCAAATCGGGATTACGGGGAAGCAAAGCGAACTTTGCCTATGCAGGTGGGAAATTTGGCGGCATTGGACTTACACAATCATTTGCATTGGAATTAGCACCTTTCCGTATAAAAGTAAACTCTATCTGTCCTGGAAACTTTTACGAAGGTCCGCTATGGAGCGATCCTGATCGTGGTCTTTTTGTACAGTATTTAAATGCAGGAAAAGTTCCGGGTGCTAAAACTATAGACGACGTGAAAGCGTTTTATCTGGCACAGGTTCCTTTGCAAAAAGGATGTTCACCCGAAGATGTTACCAAAGGAGCTTTGTATCTGATGGAACAATGCGGAGAAACCGGACAGGCATTGCCGATTACCGGTGGACAAGTGATGCTATCTTAAAAAGAAAGTAAGGAGTAAGAGGTAAGAAAGTAAGAAATTTGTTCTTATCTCAATACTCCATATTTTAATTTTTCCAAATGAATTAATATTGACAAAATGAGGTTCGTAACCAGAGGTCTTTCTTACCTCTTACTCCTTGCCTCTTACCTCTGAATAAAATGAAAACAAAAGCAATCCGTTTATACGGCAAAAAAGATCTTCGTATGGAAGAGTTCGAATTGCCACAGATTAAAGACAATGAAATTTTAGCCAAAGTAGTTTCCGACTCTTTGTGCATGTCATCTTACAAAGCAGCTACACAGGCTACCGATCACAAACGTATTCCAAACGATATTGCAGAAAATCCAATTATCATAGGTCACGAATTCGCCGGAGAACTGGTAGAAGTTGGTGCAAAATGGGCAAGTAAATTCAAAGCAGGTGATAAATTCTCTATTCAACCGGCACTTTATTACGAAGATGGTCCTGTAGGTATTTTGAGCGCTCCCGGTTATAGCTACCAACATATTGGTGGAGATGCTACTTACGTGATCATTCCAAAAGAAGTAATGGAAAAAGACTGTCTGCTGGCTTATAAAGGCGAAGGTTTTTATCCAGCTTCTCTGGCAGAACCACTTTCATGCGTAATTGGTGCTATGCATGCAAATTATCACACCAATCCGGGAAGTTACGTCCATAATATGGAAATTGTTGATGGTGGTAAAATGGCAATACTAGCGGGAGTTGGTCCTATGGGTTTGGCAGCGATTAACTACGTGCTTCTCCGTGAAGATCGTAAACCATCACTTTGTGTAGTGACTGATGTAGATCAAACCCGCCTTGACTGTGCAGCAACATTTTACAGTGTTGAATTTGCTGCATCGCGAGGTATTGATTTACGATATATCAATACCGGAAAAATGGAAAATCCTGTTGAAGGATTGAAAGCCATTGCCGGAGGCGAGGGATATAATGATGTGTTTGCATTTGCCCCCGTGAAACCGGTCGTTGAACAAGCCGACGCCATTCTGGCTTTCGATGGTTGTCTTAACTTCTTTGCCGGTCCAAGCGATCCTAAATTCAGCGCCATGTTCAACTTCTACAATGTGCATTATGCATACACTCATGTGGTTGGAACCAGTGGTGGTAATACCGATGATATGGTTGAAGCATTGGATATGATGAGTAAGGGACTTGATCCAGCCGGTTTGGTAACACATATTGGCGGACTTGGAGCTGTGATTGAAGCAACTAAACATTTGCCTGAAATTCCGGGTGGGAAAAAGCTCATTTATACTCATATTGATATGCCTTTGACACCCATTTCAGACTTTGCCAAATTAGGTGAAACAAATGAAGTTTTTAAAACATTGGCTCAAATGTGTGATAAGAACTTGGGGCTTTGGAATGTGGAAGCAGAATCATTCTTGCTGGCAAATGCCGATAAATTAGCGTAATTATTATACAGAATAAAGAGTCTTTTGTTTTGATTCTTTGCTCTTTAATCTAAATAAAATGAAACAATTAGATGTAAAATTAATGCACCCGGTAGAACAGATTAATGTTATTATCGGACGTATTTATCGAAGTGGAATGACAACTACTTCCGGCGGGAATATTTCTATTAAAGATGGAAACGGAGATATTTGGATTACTCCCTCTGCAGTTGATAAAGGTTCTTTGACAGTGAAAGACATTATATGCGTAAAAAAAGACGGCAGTATTGTTGGATTACACAAACCTTCATCAGAGTATCCATTTCACAAAGCAATTTACGAAACCCGACCTGAGTTAACTGCTATTATTCATGCCCATCCACCAGCATTAGTTGCATTCAGTATTGCGCGCCAGGTTCCTGATACCAGCATTGTTCCTCAGGCACGGCAAACCTGTGGTGAGATTGGTTTTGCACCTTATGGCTGCCCCGGAAGTGAAGAACTTGGAGGAAAAATCGCCAACGAATTTAAAAACAAAAAATTCAAAGCAGTGATAATGGAAAATCACGGTGTTGTTTTGGGTGGAACCGATATGATGGATGCTTACCAACGTTTCGAAACCTTGGAATTTTGCTGTCGTACCATTGTAAATGCCGGACGCATTGGTAAAATAAATACTTTGACCGATGAACAAATATCAAAATATATAAACCACTTTCCAAAGAATATTACCCCGTTTATGGATGTTGATCATCCGTCTGAAGAGCGTGAAATTCGTACGGATATGGTCAATATTATCCGTCGTGCCTGTGATCAGGGATTGATGATTTCGACTTATGGAACTGTTTCTGTGCGTTGGAAAGAGAATGATTTTCTGATAACTCCACGCGATGTGGCTCGTTGGGATATTTTACCAAAGAATATAGTTCAGGTGAAAAACGGGATGGCCGAAGCAGGGAAAGAACCAAGTCGTTCGGTTGCTCTTCACCACCGCATTTATCAATTGAATCCACATATCAATTCAATTATTACCACGCAGCCTACAAATCTTATGGCACATGCTGTAAGTCATCAAAAGTTTGATGTGCGAACGATTCCGGAAAGCTGGATATTTCTTCAGGATGTTCCTTCCATTCCATTCGAAAGTTTGTACACCGATACTGAAGATATCGCTAAAATGTTTAATACAAACCGGGTAATTATTGTTGAAAATGATTGTGTTATCGTTACCGGAAATAAATTAATCAATACTTTCGATTATCTGGAAGTATCAGAATTCTCTGCAAATTCGTTGGTAATGGCTTCTTCCATCGGAACGCTTCATCCAATGGGTGATAAGGAAATTGATGATTTGAGGGTGGCATTTAATGTGAAATAGACACAAGGCAACCCCTAACTACTAACGGGGAATTATGCAAGTATGTCTTCATAATTCTCCTTTGTTTTTGTATTTTTGTAACGGAATAATACCTGATTATTAGAGATAAAGCTAATTTCGTTCTCCTTCAGATGAAGGACTATGGTCATGAAAATCATCAATTCTACCTCCACTTCACCAACCTTCAATCTGGCATCTGAGGAATATTTATTCTATGAAAGTCAGGATGATATCTTGTTTTTCTATGTGAATGAACCGAGTGTCATAATTGGTTGCAACCAGGCCATACAAAACGAAATAGATTTAGATTATTGTAGAGTAAACAATATTCACATTGTCAGACGTATGTCCGGAGGTGGAGCTGTTTATCACGATTTGGGAAATTTAAACTACTGCTTTATTTCCAATAAAACCGAAGAAAAATATTCACTGAGTGATGAATTCCTTCTGCCGATTGTAGATGTATTGACTGATTTGGTAGTTCCTGTAGAAATTGGCAAACGAAATGATTTGTGGCTTGAAAGAAAATATAAAATTAGTGGAACGGCTTCACATATGGCAAAGAATCGGGAATTGCATCACGGAACGTTGCTATATGATACAAACCTTGAAATACTTGAAAGAACTTTGAATTCCAAAACAAAAGATAAAAGTTTGAAATCAATAGCATCTGTTCAAAGCCCTGTGAAAAATCTAAGTACTTATTTCAAAGAAACAGGACATTTAACGTTTGATTTTCTCGATTTTTTTGATTCTTTCAAAAAAAGATTAGTTGATATATTAATTCCAGAAATTGAATCTAACTTATTGGATTTTGAAAGAGAAAAAATTCAAATATTGGTTGAAAAAAAGTATGCTTCAAAGGATTGGACATTTAGAAAATAGTCAAAACATAAAGCTTTATTTTCAAAAAATCAACTGTCAAACATCTTTTGGTGAAATGGACTATTTTCGTTTTAATAATTTTTTCAAGTTTGTTATAGTATTGATATATAAAAGTCAAGATGACTTCAATAATTATTTGTATTTTTGCTTCGTATTTAAGCACGTTTTCTTAGATTTGTAATAACCAACACTGAGAAAAAGTATTAATAATAAATGTCACAATACACCTTGAATGAAAGAAGAACAATATTTACTTACAGAATTAAAAAAGGGTAATAGGGAAGCATTCACTCTTTTGTTCCGAAAATATTACAAAGACTTAGTATTATTTGGAGGTAATTTTCTTAGAAATAAAGAGCAATGCGAAGATATCGTTCAAACTTTATTTTTGAAGATATGGGATCAACGTGAAAATTTGGCAATTCAATTTTCTTTTAAATCTTTCCTGCTTCGCTCCGTTCAGAATAGTTGTCTGGATGAAATCCGACATAAAAATGTTATTCACGAACACGAAGCATATAGTACTGCTTTTGAAATTAACGATGGGTTGGATACCGAGAATTATATTTTACACTCCGATTTACAAAACCAATTAGATGATGCATTAGAAAGTTTACCGGAAGTATGCAGAAAAGCTTTTGAAATGAATCGGTTTGAGGGTCTCAAATATAAAGAAATAGCTTCAAAGCTTGGAGTTTCAGAACGAACAATTGAGGTACGTATTGGCAAAGCTCTTGGATTATTGAGAAACCACCTCAAAGATTTTTTCATTTTGGTAATAGCTCTATTTTTATTTTTAGAAAATATTTAAAAAACATGTGGGATATTCATTTATAAACGTCATAAGTTTAGGTGTGAAATTTTTAATAGGTATTTAAATGAAAACAGAAAAAGAAATAAACGAACTCATAGCAAGGCTATTTTCGAAGAGCATTACTCTTGAAGAAAAAAGTCAATTGTATGAATGGGTAAAAAAAACGAAAGATAACCAACTTTATTTTAAACAGATGCTAAACTTATGGCAAGTTTCTCATCCGGCTTTTGACCCTGAACAAATTGATTCAGACAAGGCAGTAGAAAAAATATTGAAAAACTTATCATCAAAAAACAGAATTAAACTTCCGTTCATTTCATGGTTTCAAAGAGTTGCAGCTATTCTTATTATACCATTAATGGTATTAACTGGATTTTTAATGAAGGAAAAGAATAATTTAACTGCAGAAATAGTGTATCAGGAGGTTTATTCTCCAATTGGAACTCAATCAAAGATTAATCTTCCGGATGGCTCTAAGGTTTGGCTAAATTCTGGGAGTAGGTTGAAATACCCTTTAGCCTTCGCAAAAGGGAAACGCAATGTTTTTTTATCTGGGGAGGCATATTTCGAGGTTCAATCTGACAAAAGTAACCCTTTTATAGTAACTACTGACAAATTAAGTGTAACAGCCACTGGTACCGCTTTTAACGTGGAAGCTCTCTCAAACGATTCTATTATTAATGTAACCTTAGTTCATGGCAAAGTAAATATAGATATGGGCATATTTAACATAGTTAAAATTAGACCAAATGAAAGGTTAAGCTACAATGTATCATCCAGTAAATATGATTTATCTGAAATTGACCCTTATAAATACTGTGCATGGAAAGACGGAGTTTTAGCATTTAGAAATGACAGATTAGATTTTGTATTTAAAGAAATTAGCTCAATGTATAATGTTAACATCTTCATAAAAGATAGCATAATTGCATCTCAACTCTACCGGGCAACATTTAAAGATGAAACTTTGAGCGAGATTTTAAATCTGATTGAAATGTCAGCACCGATACAAATTAAAAGAACTAAACGGATGCAATTGGCCAATGGCGAATTTAGTAAAGAAAAGATTGAAATTTCCTCAAATTAAAGAGAGTTTAAATTTAAAATAATTTACCACATAAAAATTTTTTAATGTTTTTATGTGGTTTTTTTTTTTAGAAACGTCTTATTATTAGAATTCGTTTTTTTAGTTTTTTTTTAATATATATTGATAGGTTTAACCCATTGTGAATTCTATATTCAAAACCAAATCATTATAGTTAAATATACTTCTTTTTTCATGCACAATCTGCCCATGGGTTTAAATAGTTTTCCCAGTATGTAATTTTGGTTGTTATCACCGCAAAATGCGGTGTATTAGTTTATTTCTGACATTATTTATTAATACCATATGTTTCTTGCCTTGGGCAATTTTTCGGGTATAATAAGCAGAGACTTATTTGTCGTATTGCACAGCGCTTCTGGCACATTGAGTAAGTAATACCTTAATGTCTTTATTAGCCAAATGACTAACGTGAAATCCAATTTCGTCTTCTATCAAAGAAGTATTAAAAGTATTTCCAAATCCTTCCAATGGCATCATTAATATAATGATACCCTCAAAATGTTCTTCATACGAAGTAAATATTTACAATTATTTGGGAGCTGAAATATATAATAACAGATTGATGAATTCAGGATTGAATACTATTGATTTATCCGGACAATCTTCCGGTGTTTACTTTATAAAAGTAAATGCAGGTAATAGTATATTTTATAAGAATTTTATATTAATTAAATAATTATTTAAAACGAGGAACTGTATTTAAATATTTTGAGTCAGTTCCTCGTTATTTAACAACAATTTTAAAATGGAGGATAAAAAAATGAAAAAAACAAAAACCAAATTTGCGGTATGTGTTAAATCCGATTGGCTTAAAAACATTTTCAAGCCATTTAAGCTATTTATTTTAATTTTAGTATTATGTGTAATGGGAAACAAAGCTTTGGCTCAGACTTATGCTTACGAAGGATTTGATTATCCGGTTGGCAATTTATCAGGTCAGAATGGCGGAGCAGGTTGGTCAACACCATGGACAAGTACAGGTACTGTTGCAACCCCTGGGCTTACTTATGCAGGTTGTACTTCTGTGGGAAACAAAAGCGTTTTTACAACTCAAACTGGTTCACGTACTACCAGCCAAACACTTGGCGGAAACGGGCAAACAGTATGGATGGGATTCATATTATTTGAATCAGGAAACGGCACTATATTTAATATAGAGCTAAGAAACGAATCCACTTGCCAAATGGATTTTCTAAAGAATGCATATAATCCTTGGGGTATTGATAATTTAGGAACAACTTATACAGCAAATTTACCCTGGGGACAAGAAAAAACCGTTAATCATTTCTGGTTATTCAAAATGGTATTCGACAGTTCAAATGCAGCTGTCACAGTATGGCGCGACCCAAGTCTGGGTTCCGAACCCACAGGTGGAACAACAATTACTATACCGA
>Ga0209429_10000214_pt1 | contig 42577 bp, 29 predicted proteins | sample BarGraNGADG00212_3_FD_184493 | JGI IMG/M metagenome (GOLD analysis project Ga0209429, IMG submission 184493) | Arctic peat soil microbial communities from Barrow, Alaska - Barrow Graham LP Ref core NGADG0004-212 (SPAdes) (version 2) | ecosystem: Environmental > Terrestrial > Soil > Wetlands >... | reverse complement strand
ACTGGAGGCGACCGACCGTCTTCGGGTTTTTCACGATTTTTTCCGCATAGGAGAGGAAGTGCATTATCGCTTCAATCTTCGCGAAACCATGCGAAAAGGCCACAGTTTCAAAGATTATATCTGCCCGGATAGTCTGGAACTGAATAAAGACCATTTTGTCATGGGCAACAAGTACGGACGGGTGCTTTTTCTGCGGGAATACGCAAGTTACATCAAGGATAGTATGATCACTGAGCTTTGCGACTTGAACCGCAATTTGATGCTGTCCATCGACATTATTCCGGTCCCGACCGATGAAGCGGTCCGAGAGATTCAGAAGCGTCTGCTGGGCGTGGAAACCAATATTGCCAACTGGCAGCGCAAGCAAAATCAGAACAACAATTTCTCGTCTGTCATCCCCTACGACCTGGAGCAGGCCCGTAAAGAATCTAAGGAATACCTGGACGATCTGACAACACGCGATCAACGCATGCTGTTTGTTCTGGTAAGCCTTGTCCATGTCGCCGACACCAAAGAACAACTGGATAATGACACCGAAAGTCTTCTCTCCGTTGCACGAAAACACCTGTGCCAATTTGCACCACTCAACTGGCAGCAGGCAGATGGTCTAAACACTGCCCTTCCCTATGGGATCCGGAAAATTGACGCATTGCGCACAATGACCACAGAAAGTACAGCCGTCCTAATTCCCTTCAAAACACAGGAAATAATGGAACCGGGTGGAACCTATTACGGGCAGAACACGATTTCCCGGAACATGATCATCGTCAATCGTCGCAAACTCCAAAACGGCAACGGATTTATCCTCGGTGTCTCCGGCTCAGGAAAAAGTTTTGCCGCCAAACGAGAAATCTGCGATATTGCCCTCTCCACCCATGATGACATTCTGATCGTGGATCCCGAGCGCGAATATGCTCCGCTTGTCAAAGGGCTAGGCGGCGAAGTCATCCGCATTGCAGCAGGATCCAGCAACCACATCAATGCCATGGACATCAACGCGAATTACGGCGGGGAAACGGAAAACCCCGTGATTCTGAAGTCGGAATTCATCCTCTCCTTATGTGAGCAGCTAGTCGGTGCCGGAAAACTCACCGCCAAAGAAAAAAGCATTATTGACCGTTGCTCGGCCAATGTGTATCGCGGATATCTGCAGCGTAACTTTGCATCAAGCCCGCCAACTCTGGAAAACTTTCACGCCGAACTGATGCGGCAGACAGAGCCGGAAGCACGCGAAGTCGCACTGGCACTTGAACTATTTACCAAAGGCTCTCTCAATACCTTTGCACGTCCCACTAATGTGAATATCGACAACCGATTTATCGTCTACGACATCAAGGACCTGGGGCATCAGCTTAAGACCATCGGGATGCTGGTCGTACTGGACGCGATCTTTAACCGCGTCACGCAAAACCGTCTGGAAGGTCGAAATACATGGATCTTCATAGACGAGATCTATGTTCTTTTCGCCAATGAATACTCCGCCAACTTTCTCTTTGAAATGTGGAAAAGAGTACGAAAGTACGGAGCCTTCTGCACCGGTATCACGCAAAACGTGGAGGATCTGATGCAGTCCCACACGGCCCGGACCATGTTAGGTAACTCCGAGTTCCTTCTCATGCTGAACCAGGCCGGAAGCGACCGTCTGGAGCTGGCCAAGTTGCTTAATATTTCTGATACTCAACTTTCCTATATCACCAATGCCGAAGCCGGAAGGGGTCTTCTTAAGTGTGCAGGAAGTATGGTCCCATTTGAAGATAGTTTCCCAAGACAGACGAAATTGTATGGGTTGATGACAACAAAGCCAAATGAACAGGAGAGTTGGAAAAAGGTCGAGTAATCGACCTTCTTCCTCCCTATACACCCTGGTTTACGAATACAGTATAGCCTGCAAATGTATTGCCAAACTCGGAAGTAAAACGTTGCCAATATCAGAAGTGTATGGTTTATCTGAGGAAGGAAGAGGATATGTTATAAACTCTGGCATCTCAGCCTGCACCCCTCCTACTTTACCGCCCCATAGCCTACCTTCCAGTTTATTTTCCATTTTGGAAGATAGAGTGGAAGATAGAAGTTTATCCGGTTGCTTGTTGTACTGAATGCCATCTTCAACCGCGTTACACAAAACCGTCGCGATTGTACCGTTGAAAAAACACCTGTCCTGACGCAAGATTAATTTGGGTTATTTTATTATCCACGCTCACCAATCAGGAGACAATTCTTCGAATCTACTGTTGTATTTTACGAAGAATTTAGGTACATTAACAGCAGCGAGGAGTTGTTATTATGCCAAATATTAAACCTGTTTCGGATTTAAGAAACTATAACGAGGTTTTGCGTGATATTGCCGTTGGTGAGCCTGTTTTTCTAACCAAGAACGGCAGGGGACGTTATGCAATCGTTGCCATAGAGGAGTACGAAAAGACACAGGCAACCATCAAGCTGATGTCAGAACTTGCCAAAGGCGAAAAAAGCGGCAAGGAAAATGGCTGGCTGACAATAGACGAGGTAACAGCCAATTTAGGCATTGCCAATGAATAAGATATTTCTTTCCGCCGAAGCTCAAAATGATTTGAAAGAGATCCGGCAATATATAACAGAGGAATTGAATAACCCTATGAGAAAGAATCGTTACACGAAGGTGCAGCGATTTTTTTATGCTCAAAACAAAAGGAGGTCGGCTGAAGGGCTGACTCAAAAACAACTTGAAGAACTAAGCGGTGTCAGGCAGCCAGGTTTCTGCGCGCCTGGAAAAAGGCCAGCCCTTCCTGCAACTAAAGAGATTTTTTCTCTTTATCCGTTGAGTTTTCGCTCGATTAGGTGTATTATGATGTAACGAACGGAAGAATCAGCGCGAAAGGGATGATAATATGTTGATAAGATTCACACTTGAGAACTGGATGTCTTTTCGAGATCGTGTTACTTTCTCTATGATTGCCAGTCGTGAACGCCAGCACCGCGAGCGTGTTCCCGCCCTCAAAAGTTATCGGACAAGCGTATTGCCCATGGCAGCTATTTGTGGCGGCAACGCTTCGGGCAAGACCAACTTCTTTAAGGCGATTAATTTTGTTCGGGATTTTGTTGTTCGCGGCACGCAGCCAGATGCCATGATTAGTGTTGAACCCTATCGTTTATCCAAGAAGCATGCTGCTGCACCCACTTTTTTCGCAGCTGAAATACTCGTTGAAGAAGTTATATATGAATATAGTTTTTCTGTAACCAGAAAAAAGGTCCTTGAGGAGAAGCTGACGGAAATACGCCCCGCCAGCGAGAAAGTGCTTTTCTCCAGAACGGCAGACAAAATCGAATTCGATGCCAAGTTTGAGAAGGATGAGTTTCTTCGTTTCGTTTTCCGCGGAACGAGAGACAACCAGCTCTTTCTGACGAACTCCGTTTTTCAGAAAGTCGATTCTTTTCAGCACATATTCAATTGGTTTAAGAATTTGAATCTCATTGCACCGGATGCCCGTTTCCAACCGTTCGAGAATTTCTTCAATGAAAAAAGTCCTCTGTTCGACAAAATGAGTGAGATGCTATCCCACCTGGACACTGGCATCACTCACCTGGGAAGCGAAAAGATTTCATTCGATCTGCTTCCATTGCCGGCCCAATTAAAGGAGACCTTAAAGGAGCAAGTCTCCGAAGAGAATACAGTGAGTTTGATTGATAACGCCACAAGTGAGCGTTATCTGATCTTTCGAAAAGACGGCGAACTCGCAGCCAAAAAACTCGTAGCCTACCACACAACCGCTGAAGGAGACGAGGTCCGTTTCAATCTGAAGCAGGAATCGGACGGATCCTTGCGAATGATCGATCTGCTTCCAGCTTTTCTGGATATGTCATCGACCAAAGAGCCTCGCGTCTTTATCATTGACGAAATCGACCGTAGTCTGCACACTCTGCTGACAAGACAGCTCCTGGAAACCTATCTTGCGGCTTGTTCTCCTTCCAGCCGGACGCAGTTGTTGATCACAACGCACGACGTCCTTCTTATGGATCAGGATTTGCTGCGGCGCGATGAAATGTGGGTTGCAGAAAGGGATCCCTCGGGCAATTCCTCTCTTGTTCCCTTCTCTGATTTTCAAGATATACGCTATGACAAGGACATACGAAAAAGCTACCTTCAAGGAAGACTGGGTGGAATTCCGAAGCTTTTGATTGAAAACACGCCATGCCAAGACCCCAGAGAGTCAATGGGAGGGTGAGAGCGTGAGTAAAAGAAGAAACTTTGTACGAGAGACGGGCGAAAGAAGATACAAGCGGCTCTTTGTAATCGCCACCGAAGGCGAAAAAACAGAACCGCAGTATTTTTCTCTTTTTAATGATTGGCAGGCAATTGTGAGAATCATGTGCCTGAACCGCCAAAAAGGCAGCTCACCTTTACGTGTCAAAAGGAGCATGGAAGATTACCTTGAAGCGAAAAAAATGGATTTTCGACCAGACGATGAGGCATGGCTGGTTGTCGATAAAGATAATTGGCCAGATGAACATCTTCGCCAGCTATACGAATGGGCGAACCAAAAAACAAACTATGGATTAGCCTTAAGCAACCCTTGCTTCGAATATTGGATTCTTCTTCATTTTGAAGACGCCAAAGGTGTGTCCTCCGCAAAAGAATGCCGTAAAAAGCTCCAGCATTATCTGCCCAATTATGACAAGGGAATACCGTCAGGTAAATTCACTCCTTCCATGATTTCTGATGCCATCCAGAGAGCTTTTAATCGTGATCAAACCCAGGATGCTCCTTGGCCACAGTCTTCCGGCAGCACTGTTTATAAGCTGGTTCAAAACATTCGAAAAACACTGTAGCCCGCTCAGAATCCTATGCCTAGCAATACGAAAAGTCGTAATTTTCTTTCTGCGTTTGCATGCCAAATTCACAGTACACAGGAGTACCTTATATGAGCATCACATCAGACAATTTACATAGCCTGAACAAATTAAAAAAAGATATTGAAGGCCTAAAACTTCTTCGGGGTTTTCTATCGTCTGAAAAGCGGATGATACTTGATGAAACTGAGCAAAAGATCCGCAACATGCTAAATCAGATAGACCTTTTCAATTCGCGTTTTTCAGATTTGGGTTGGTGTGCATATGATAGTATGTTTTTTTCTCTAATTGAAGAAGCAAATAGAATGTTTGAAGAAAAGGGCATCCATGAGGCAGAAGCGGTATTGCTTCATTATTTTAAAAACGATGTGAAAAACATTTTGCCTTGGCTCAAAAATAGATCGAATGAGTTTTCTCTCAGATATGATTTAATTCTTAAAGCCTTTGATGATCACTTGGCTGGGCGCTATTATGCAAGCGTTCCTCTGTTTCTGATTATAATTGACGGAGCAGTGAATGATTTTACAAAAAGCCAAGGTTTTTTTGCTGAAGGAACGGATGTTACGGCATGGGATTGCTTAGTAGGGTGTAGTGATGGGTTAACAAAACTAAAAATAATCTTCAATAAGGGCAGAAGAAAAACAAACGCAGAAGAGATCACTCTACCATATAGGAATGGCATCCTGCACGGGAGAGATTTGAATTTTGGCAATGAGTATGTATCCTGTAAATGCTTGGCACTTCTATTCGTAATTGCGGATTGGATGCAAATGAAGAATAGTGAAGTTTCGCGTCAAATGAAGTTTGAAAACGAACTTAATCCGCCTCCTCTGTCTGAAACAATTAAAAAAATACAAAATAGTTCAAAGGATAAAGAAAAAATCAAGAAGTGGAAATCTCGAATCATTGAAATTGGAAAAGATATACCGTCAAGTGGCCTCTCTACAGAATATTCTTCTCACCCATATGTTATTCCGATAGTCGAGATGTTCGAAGCTTGGGGCAGCAAAAACTATGGCAGGTTGTCGCAACTTCTTAAAAACATGTTTAGTTACGAAAAATCAGATTCAAAACGTGCGGGAGAATGTCGTGATCTTTTCCAGAATATGAACTTCTCTTCCTTTCAAATTCTTGAAGTTGAAGAGCGAGGCTGTTGTCTTTCAAGAATATTGGTCTCAGCTAAATGGGAACACAATCAAACTATTTTTGAAGAGCCACTAGAATTTGGTTGCACATATCAAAGTGCATCTAAAAACCCCGCATATCCGTGGAACAATAATGGTACATGGACAATCTATCCCTGGAAGGTTCAGGCTTTATATAAATAGGTTCAATATGATTTTTATGGAGATCCCATCATTTATAACAGAGTTTGTATAACCACAGGTAGAACTATCGGTCCCAACCATTAATGTCATACTGTCATACCAGCACTGAGCAAAATTACTCGTCTTAATGTGATAATGATTCCGTTTCACACAAACAGAATCTCCATTCAAAGCACTTCTTCGGAGGTGCTTTTTTGTCTGAAAAATTCCCACTGTGCCTGCCTTATCCGCGTGTAATCCTCAATATTTCCCCCGGAAAGGAGTTTTCCATGAAACCCATCAAAGAAAAATCTATCTCATCACACACTCCCCGCATCCATTCCAAACCCAATCGGATCCCTCGAACAATGAATAGAGCCATTCATCAGGCAACCAACAAAATCCGAACAGAAAGTCCTTCATCACAGACGAACCAAGAGGATCCCACACAGACAGCAACACATCAGATCACCCATTCAGGCGAGCAAGTCGCATCCCGGACTTCCGGACAAATCCAACACGAAATCCGGAAAACCAAACAGTCTCTCTCCAATCGTTCTCGCCTCAAAAGAGCAACGAATCATACGCGTCAGACCATAAGAAACACGACCCAGGCAACACAGAATACAGTCAAAGCAACCTCCCGATCCGGCCATATCACTCGCACAACAATCAAGACCGGCGCCAAGACAGTTAAGTCTTCGGCTCAGGCAGCCCAAGCATCTGCAAAAGTAGCAAAGCTTTCCGCTCAAGTTTCGCAGCGCGCTGCCCATGCAGCAGTTCAAGCTGCAAAAGTCGCATCGAAGGTTACTATTCAAGTCGGTAAAATCGCGGTAAAAGCTATTATCGCAACTGCGAAAGCTACGGTTGCTGCCGTCAAAGGTCTGGTCTCACTGATTGCCGCCGGTGGATGGGTAGCAGTTCTTGTAATAATCCTTGTCGCTATCATTGGTTGGTTGATCATATCACCACTCTCTATCTTCTACTCCAGCACCGATTCATCGACACAAGAAAAAACGATACCTTCCGTGATGGCAGAGTTGGCACAGGAAACAACCAATGAAATCTCCCAAATACAGACTCAGTATGGCGAAGGATGCGATATAAAAATCATATACGAAGGCAGCGAAGATGGAACTATGATTCAAAACGGTCCGGATATTCTATCTGTCTATGCCGTCCGCGTCACCATGGATCCGGCCAATCAGAACGAAGTCATCACGCTCGATGATCAGAAAGAATCGATGCTGCGTGACACCTATCACCAGATGGTACCCGTCAGCTACACAATCGTTGAAAAAGAACCGGCCGAAACCACAGATGTCTCGGCAACGACATCAGCAGTCTCGACAAATGCAACCAACGCAACAGTCTCGCCAACACCTACTCCTACACCCGTGACAAAAGAACTGCGAATCAACATCAACTGTCTTTCTGCTGATGAAATGATCAGTCCATTAGGGTTCACCAATGAACAAATAGAAATGTTGCATGAACTTTCAAAACCGGATTATCTTTTGCTTTTTCAATCCTTACTTGGCATTCAGAATCCTGCCGGACTGACACAGGAAGAAATTAACCAGATCCTTGCAAGCCTTCCCGAAAACCTCTCCATCCAGCAAACGCAGGTCGTCGAAAAAGCCCTTTCACTTGTCGGAAAAGTCTCTTACTTCTGGGGCGGCAAATCAAACGCCATCAATTGGGACAGTCGCTGGGGAACATCAATGGCCGTCACCGCTGACGGAAGCGACACTACCGGTACCACACGTCCATTTGGTCTCGATTGCTCCGGCTACGTTGCCTGGGTATATATCAACTGCGGCTTACCGGCAGATCAGATAGACTCCGTTTTCGGATACAGTACCGCCACCCAGTGGAAGTACACCACTCCTATCGAATGGAATCAGGCACAGATCGGAGATCTGGTATTCTTCAATGTCCCAGGAGCGGTCAAAGGAAATCACGTGGGAATCATTGTTGGATACGATAATGATGGGAATTATCTGATAGCACATTGCTCTTCCAGCCGAAATTGTGTCGTTGTAACTGAGGCGGTTAGTTCAGGATTTCATTATGTGAGGCGGCCAGTAGTGAATGAAAAATGATCAAATGAATGTCATTTTTCTCATATTTCAAGAAACAAGTAACACAATGATACATCCAAGAGTTCACCACAAAGTTGAGACCAATCAGCGCCGTGCCAAGGCAGTACTTTCCGACCCGTTTGTCAACAGCATCAATTGGACGTGAATCTGCAATTTGGATATCCTCCGCATCCTATAAACGGACCATTTTTCCCTTTACGCTGCACCAACTGTTTGCCACAACGTGGACAGATCCCTAATTGCTGAGGAGCGTCGGGTATTTGTATACCTTGCTGTGGTATCGCATTAAACTCTTGGAAAACTGGTTCAAGGTTCAGCACACGAGGCGAACTGATTGATTCCTTTTTTCCAGCAAACTCCATAACTTCTATAACACGTGAATCATCACTTGCAGCAGGAACAAGTTCAGCATTTGATGTAAATCTGCAATTAGGATATCCACAGCAACCAATGAACGAGCCCGACTTCCCTTTTCGCTGTACAAGCTGTTTGCCACAGCGTGGACAGATGCCTGCTTGCAGTGGTGTCTCTGGCATTTTTACAGCTACCGGTGGCTTCTCTTCGCGAAGATCTAAACTTGGCTCACGGGTCGCGTCATTTGGCTTTATGTCGAGCTCGGGAATCGGGTTTCCCAATGCCTTCTTATCCGTCACTATTTTTTCTGCAACCACTTTAAGAGACTTCATCTGCATAATTCGATCAATATGCTCCTGCTTTTCTACGTCACTTTTTTTGCAGAACGGGAGCAATCTGCGATACACATCAATTCTCTTATCGACAGAATAATCGCCGAGGTCATGAATCTGTTTTCTAAACACAGAATTCAGCTGATCCCTCTTAATAACAAAAGTATTGGGCGCAGCAAAAGTCACTTTCTTTAGCTCACAGCGCTCACTGAATACAATCAAAGAAAAAATCGGAAGGTCATCACAGTCCTTGAAAAAAGCTTTGAGCGCATCCATATGACCCTTGTTCTGCCAAACAGGATTATAAAATTTGTTCTTTTTCCCGCCGGCCAAACACTGTGTCCACTCTTTCTGATTCTCGTCTCCGAAAATCCAACCGCTGTAATTTTTAGATTCAACAACATAAAGGCCCGTGTCGTGGATCATAAGCAGATCAATTTCCGAAAAGCCCTTCGCAGTGGGAACATAGCAGTTATGAAGGAAATCCCTTTTGCCCGGAGTCATAAATAACGCCTTGTAGCAAAGAAGCTCACCATAGTTACCAGTATCAGAAAAAGTGTCCATGAACCCTTTTCCAGTCTGATCTTTTATATCGCTTACCCAATATGTTGTAAGGTTATCAATAAAATCAAAAAGGCCCATGATGCCCTCCCTATCTGATTTATTCGTTCATACCGAAGTCTTTGATCAGCAAATTTTTTATAAAGACTTTCAATTGCGATAGCCTGTCATCATATAATTTGTTCAAATAATTGCTCCTATTCTTACACGGTTTTAAGTCGTTATAATTTTCTCTAATCTATCAAGTAAATAATTATTACAGCTCTTCTGTAGGATTGATTATTAGTTCCATCCTCTGGATATTTTCATATGTACGTAAAATAAACGACTGGGCAGCTTCAATAGAAATCAACTGATATGTATGAGCAGCAGGATTCCGCATGTCTTTGTAGTCTTTTAAAATTGATTTTAATGACTCAATATCAATAAAATCAATCCAGTAATAGACAGATCTGTAATCTCCTTTTTCCGATTTTGATTGGCTTTGAATAAACTGCTGAAGCTTCTCATCATCAGCCATTAGTATAAATGTTATCCACATCATGATTTCTGCAGCATTACAAAATGACTGTAACAGAGAAAATGCAATATGCGTCTCATTTGCGAATTCTGAATATAGGAAATATGTCATTTGACCTGTTTCAAGGAGTTCTTTTACACCCGTTATCTTCTCCTTTATTTCCTGGTACGCGTTCTTATCGTGGGATAATTTATTTATTCGATTAAGTGCATCTATTTTAAGCTCTTTTAATTGAATGTTTCCGATTTGTTTCTGAACATAAGCTAGTGCTTTAGTCTTAATTTTTGCAGCAGAGTTTTCAATCATTTCATTTTTACGGTCAATTTTTGACGCCTTGTCCAGATACAATTTCGATTCAATCAATACGTTAGTCTTATCAAGAAGATTCTTGCAAGCAATTAATACATTGAAATCTGTGAAGCTGTAGTCCACGATATCCTCAAGGCCCCCGACCGGATTGATACCGATAGAAACCGACGCTTTCTTAGCTATGGATTTATCATTTACACCATCTCCAATGAAAATCCAATCATTGCGACCAAGACCATATTTACGAAGAAGTATTTTCACAAGCTCTTCCTTGCCCCAAAAATTGCATGAATTAACAAAGGTCAAATCCCAATCAATCTGTTCGTTCAGTTTAAAATAGTACTCACACGCAGCAAAGGAATTTTCTCTTTCAATTCCCAAGTCTATGCATGCTTTTGTGTTCAAATTTTGTATGCCGCCAGAAATCAGGACAGGGATGTACTCAGTACGGTTCAATTTTTCAAAAAACTCTTTCACACCCGGAATATACGGAGCACTGTTGATAATCTGATTAAATTTTTCAGAGGTTAATCCATATTTCTCATGGATACGAATAGAAGCCTTTACCCAATTTATATATGCCGTTCCGGAGCCCGTGAAACCATAAGCAGCATTTCGCCATTTCTTTTGTGTCTGTATCTCTTCAGCTTTTGCAGCATCGCCAAGTTCATCTGCAATCTTTGTCCAAATGTAAGACGCATGTTCAGCATCCTTAATCATATGAGGTTCAAATATTGTACCTTCAACGTCGCAAACCAAGAGTTTCATTTTGTACCCTCCCGCAATTCCGGTCAAAATGAACAGGCGATCCGGAAAAAATGAACAGTGAATCCGGGCTATCCTGAACACATCACGATTGACATCCATTTATCACCTAAATTAGACATTCAGTCCGATCCATTGCTCGAGTGGTTCTAATATATGTAAGAGTTGATTTGCGTCAATTGAGTCAGCATCCAATTTGTTTTCTTCTGCCCGTTTGAAAGGAATCATAATGTACAAATCGTACCAAATCCAATCTGATGCAGAATTTGTTGTAAGCACTTCAGCAAGTTCTGGTAACAATTTGACAGTTTGCAGCATCTCAAGACTTCCGTCAGAAAAATCGTAGTTTAGCAAATTCAAGCAGCCATCAATAAATTCGAATTTTATATTCTCAATCTTCTTTTTTTCGGCAAATGGATCATAATCAGATGGATCTTGCGCAAGACTCGCATTTATTGAAATGAATATTGGAGATTCCTGAATTCTGTCCAGAATCTGCTTGGCAGTTTCTGACTGCATATCCTTAATCATTTTATTCCACATCCAGTCTTGTTCTGTCAATAATCCTCTCGTCTTAACGCTAGGAAATGCATCTTGTACAGTCGTTCCGAAGCCCTTTTCGATTACAATTCCACATTGGATTTCCTCCCCATCTCTCCAAAAAACGTATTTTCCGTACTTATAGGCTGGCCACTGTGTTGAAGGAACCACCCACCACAAAGTATCGTCTGGTTTGAATTGATTCCATGGTCTTGGAGAATATCTGGTGCTTGGAGAATTCAGCAATTCATAAACCTGTCGAGCGGTGCTTCTCTGGCCGATGTACTGTAATTTTTTCATAAGCTTCTCCTTCTTTCTTATATTATTTTGGACGTCTCTATAATTTTCTTGCGTTATAGATTTGGCCATTTCTTACCTCGTTTTCGAATATTTTCATTTTACATACCAAGAAAAGGTGTTACAACATTCAGTGTGCCGCAATAACAAACCCAATGGTCCCTATAAAGGAAAGGCCAATCACAGCAGTTCCGAGGCAACCACCCAAACAACCTCTTTTAGGTTTCGGGCGGTCTTGGTCTTCGGAACTAAGGTCGTCAAGCAGCATAGCCGATAACCCAATATCTTCTGCATCTATATCCCCGTCATGATCCCAGTCAATCATATAAACCACCCTGGATTCTCCGTGTGTTAATCTCCTTCATCAAAGAATAATTAACAGATTCAAAATTGCAAAATTGTTTTTGATCTATTGAACTCACAATATCAATTGCAGTATTTTTACAATTTATACTCAATCTCAATCGTTGAACTTTTGCCGCTAGGTGTTGTATGGAGTACAACGTCGTCACTCTTCATCAACGAATACATGGCTTGACAGACGATTGGTAACCGTTTGCTCCAACCCATATCTTTTTCTATGTCACCTGATACTAGGATAGCAGCCTTCTTTCCCAAAGATCTAGCCTTGTCAAACTGTTTCTGTATATAGTCTCTGACATCTTGAGTCAGGCTTTTGCCGTCAGTATTCGTTCTTGTAACACTCATAACTTTATTCTCCTTTGGCAGTTTCTTCTCTTTATCCTCAAGATCTTTTACCTGATAATTGCCGGTCCGCGAAGTATTGTGCATCGGCTTGAAGTGTTGAATCAAATCAAATTCGACGCGATCATAATCGGGAGTAGCATAGAAATACAGGTCGACTTTCTGCCCATTTTCATAGGCAGCCAAAACGACTTTATTCATTTTGCAGTTGGTTGATTGTCCGCCTTCATAACAGCATTGCGGCGAAATCGTGCCATATCCCATATTGAAACGTTGCGCAAAGTTCATGCACTGCCCGATATATCGAAGCGCATCATCAATATAGAATACATATACGCCTGATACCGACATCCATTTCGGATTGATAGAGAAGTGACAAAAAGGGCCTGTTCCGACGGAGAGAAGCTTGCGATCTTTGACATTGTTGTACTTCTCTTCCGGATGAAACAACTTAATAGCCCCGTGCATATCCGTAACCGGAGCCAGTTCCTGAACGTATTCAAATTCGTAATTTAAAAGAGTCTTTGGGTCTTTCATGGTGCCCTCCTTGTGAGACTTGTATTAAATAGAAATATTCACGTTCACCTTTTACATTGATATACCAAATCTGTTCTTTAGTATCTTTTGCGCCAATTCCACTGCATTCTGATCAATTCGTGTAGATTTGGCAATTCTATTTAGTACTTTGATACCTTGGTCTTCTTTTAACAGCCTACGCATCGCAAATATCCTTGCTTTTGTCCCACTCACCTTGCTGTCATATCCGAGGAGATATAACACTGAAATCATTTCTGCGGTAGATTTATTAATATTATCAGAAACGAATTCAAAGTTATTTGCAATAAATTTACCGCCTGCAGTAGTAAATGCATCATTAAATTGTTTCTCTGTAATCATATCGAATACCTCCATTTCTCAACTGAATACGAATTATTTAATTTTCAAATCTTCAAAACCATATCAAGAATATCTTAACGAAATGGGAAAGTAAGCTGGTCAATCTATCAATACCTCGTCAATCTCCTTGGATAGTCTCCTCAATTCTGTAAAGAAGCTAACCTTGTTTTCAATTAGTGGCTCAAGAGATTTATTTGAAAATTCTTTTTTTTCAGAAAAGCCTAATGTATTTTCGAGGTATTTGAGATATGATCCGAGTATTATTTGTGTTCTTTCTTCTTTGATATTACTATTGTTAAAAACAGCCTTGAAGACGCCCTTATCAAAATGAGCGCCTGTATCATTAATATACATTATTGATATAGGTCTCACTAACTTGACATTTTTGAGATATATACTAAATGATTTTGACCCTCTCTTAATGAAGCAGCCCTGAACTTGATTATTTCTGATATCATCAATAATCTCCTGAAAGCCTTCGCGAATTTCAATTGATTCTTTTTGTTCTATCAAACTGAAAACCGCTTCGTCAGAATCATCAACAATTCCATCTGAAGATTTTTTTGTATTTACAATTGTCGTTGTCACATTTTTCTCGGAATCCTGAATCTCCTTGATGAGATCTTCATTTCCTTCTTTGTCATAAATTCGCAAATATCTTTTTTCCACAATTATAGTTTTCGATGTAAGGTATGGTACCACCAGCCAGTCTCCATCATCGGTAACATATACTTCTATTTCAATCAATCCAATTTGGAAATTCATAGTTGTATGTTGATTCAAAAAAGAAGCCATGTATTCTGTATCATTATGTATTTTATCTCCTACAATGAGAATCAGAAAAGATGCCGTTTGTAAATTCTTTTCAATGGATCGTACAAAATCGTATTGATCTACAGATCCGCCGGAGCACAGATTTACATAATCATATAATCCAAGTTTATCCTTGTTCATCTTCTGCATCCGAAAGGCATTTTCGAGATCTTCATATGACCACTTCTGCATATCCTGTGCATAATCAATAGCCTGAGCAATTACTCTTCGACTACTCTCATTCTTTAACAATTTGTCCTCAACCATAATGATTTTGCCATCTCTAGTAATAAATAAATTATCAATATACTTGCCATGCGTCGTCTGATATTCCATGCCAATGGAAATCGGAGTATGTTCAAAATCAAATTTTTCCGCCAAAAGCAAATCCGGATGTTCATCAAGCAGGAATTGATACCAGCTCTCTGGAATATCAAGTTGTTTTTTATCATGTTTCTCAATATTTACTTTTTCTTTGCCACCACGAAGGAAAACAGGTTTTTGTCCAGCACGACTTGAATCATAAATCATTTTAACTTCCTCCTTTTGAGCAACTCAATTTGCATTCAGTCCAAACGCCTTAGATCCAAGCTTCCTTTTGAAGAGTTGTTCTTTGCCAATTACGAGGTCTTTATTCATTGATCTGGGCAGGGTCTGCAGTATTGAATACTGAAAATTGCGGTGGTGGCCGGGCTGTCTCGTGAGAAGATCCATCATGCATTTATTACTGCCATGAAAAGTATTAACATAACACTTCCACCTGCCCAAAATGCCAGCCTCCCCATATGCTGAACCAACATACTGATCACCAGTCGTCAGGTCGATGATCAGGTAAACACCTGCGACTGAACTCAACATGGTATGCCAGATGCGATTCGCATCCGGATTTCTAACAATCGTTTCAAGCTCGTCAAACGTTAGTAAGACATCATCAAAACCGGGGAAATCCTTAACATAGCCCTTCGGCAGAATCTCGATAACCTCCTTGGCCTTGTCAGCCCGAAACCATTGCACCCATGTCCTGGTTGATTTTCCCCAGTCAATAACCAACCTGTCGATTAGATCGTCGAAAAGATTATCTTTTTCCAAAATGTAAAAATACTGAGCCGATTCGCACATGTCGGGATATATAAAATTCTCCGGCATAAAAGATGGTTCATAATTTATTCTGCCATTTACCTTAAAAAGTCCCGTAAAAACAGCCGTGGATCTCTCCGTCCCTATAAAAGAAAATATATAATCGCATTCATCAAAAATCGGCTTACTCTGTACGGCCTGATAAAATTCCAAAAAGCCTCTACTGCGCATCTCTTCAACATCATAATTCGAATCCTGATGGCGGACGATTTTGATCTTTTTAGTCGTGTCAAAGTCGCGAATTTGAGTTAGTTCATAAAGATTCATGTAAATTTCCTTCCTGCTCAGTCTTCAAAATTGCCAGGATGGGATTGTTCTTTGTTAAAAGCTGTCCGGCACAAGCGACAATTTGTTAATTGACTCATTGGCTCTGGTCTAGATGGATAGAAACACCTTTTCAAAATACTCAAAAACAGTTTTGATATCATCACAAACAATTTGGGGTGTCATATGCGAAATGACATCATTTTTATCGAAATTCAAATTATGTGCAAGTTTTTCTATCGTAGTTTTTCCATCAATCGTTAGCAACGCTCCAGGCGCATCGTGTTCAATAAAAATCTCTGCTGTTTGAATCACGATACACATTTCCGAAAAACAGGCTTTAACAACATCTTCTGAAACATCAGCCGCCATTGCAATTGGCGATGGATACAATAGATAGTTTTCAATGTTTGTTCTCTTCCATGTTAACGCATTAAAATCTTTTATTGAACATTCGTGTTTTAGATCTTTCTTCACTGTATTCACATGTTCAGTGTCTCGATCTCTGATGCTTATAGCGACTAAATCGGGAATCTGTTTTTTAAGAAACAGAAATATTCGCTTCCTTTCCATGTGCGATTCCGTACCGTAAATATAACAAACTTTCGGCATTTTCTTTTTAACAATTTTCGCCCATTCTGCTAAAAATCTATAGTCACTTTCGGCTTCAAGAAACACAATTTTTTTGTGCATTTTTGCTTGATCAATATATGGCAGATACGTTCCTCCAAGACCTAACATAATATCCGTCTTCTTAATATCCTCAGACAAATACTTGCACTTATCCGAAGACAAAATTTTATTGTACTGCGTCTCTTTAATAAGCTTTGAGGAATGTGTTGCAATTAATACTTGTTTCTTTTTCTGTTGTGAAATTTTTTCGATTGTTTGCATTAATTCTTTTTGTAGAGAGTTATGTAAATGAGCATCGGGTTCGTCAAGCAATAAAATATCATAATTGGGGTTCAGTGCAAGACAAAACACGCTTAACCATTGAAGAAATCCATTGCCTTGCACCATGATATCCCTTTCATTATAGTTATTGGGTTTTTTATATCTCTTTGTTTGTTCATCATACTTTACAAAGAAACAATCTACTTCAATGTGAGTGTTATATAATTCATTATACGGTTTCACTTTTAGTTCTGTTGAAAACACTTTTCTAAGTTCTGCTTGCAAAATTTCAAAAGGATCCTCTTCTCTCAATTTTTTGAGATCACTCGACTTGATTTTCTTTCTGTTCTCTTTATACCGATCTCGTGCTCGATCATTTTCCTCGTAAAGTTCATAAATGAGATTTCTTATTACTGATCCAGCTAAACCTTTTCCGATTTGTTTCCTTCTGTCTGCCATTGTTACTTTCTGCTCTTTTTCTAAGATGCCTGCGAATGTCGGCATAAAAGCGATTCTCGGAATAGAATCGACAATATCAATATTTGATTGAGTCATTTTGATATATAAGCGCTCGTTTGTTAATGACAAACCGATTTCTAAATACAAGTCAGATTTTGAATCAGTATCCCATCTACACCCTATTCTCAAGGTGTATCCATCTTTTTCCAGAGCAGTCTTTTGTGGCTTCAAATTTGTCCATAAATGTTTAAGTGATGGAATCGCCATTGGCAAAAATTCATCTGTATTGATTCCAACACCTTGTTTGGAATAGTTTTTACATAATGATCCATATCCTCTTTCTTGAGTAAGAACCAATTTGCAAAACTCCCACACCGCTAAAGCTTGAATAATAGTAGATTTTCCCGAATTATTAGAACCAACGATCAAAGTTACTTCGTTGGGAGTAATTTTAATCCTATTATCTTGAAATTTTTTAAAATTATGTAGATATATTTCTTTAATCATTTCGTCGAGCTTCCTTTATTGCAGCATTTTTTATCAATCATATCTATATTTATCTCTGAAACTATTAATAAATGTTATCCGGACAAGTATCGAATTTGCTATCTATCATTTCTTCTGGGGATACTCATTATATGTCTGACCCTGGAGCGTTCTACCTGCCTTCTTCTTATTTGTTCCGCCCCACTGCTTAAAGAAAAAGGGAACTCCAGAAATTTGAGCCTTATCTCTCAAACTAAGCGCCCATTTTTCCTGCATTGGTCTACAGTGTTGCCCCGACTCCCCGCCCACGATAAGCCAATCTATTCCATTGAGGTTCAAATTATCAAGGTCTGAAAGCAATGGCTCCGCAGAAATGAATTTAACTTTTGCCCGGGTATGTCTCAAGTCGTCAACACGTCTTAAGTACCTATTACTTTCTATGGTTACACCCATCCAAATGTTGTCAGTCCATACAATTCTATCGCAAAGAATGCGTAGTCGTTCCGACCGCTTTGTTAAAACTTGAAATGTGTGCCAAGATGCTTCATTCATCGTTTTGAAAATGCTAAGAATGACTTCATCTGAAAGATCTTCGTGGAAAATGTCGGACATTGAGTTAACAAATATCTTTCTTGGTTCTTTCCATTTTAGTGGAGCTTCTATCAAATCTTCGTGTATTGTGACGTCAAACCCATTTAAATATCGCGGATTATGCATTGCCATAAGTCTCTTTGCGAATGCAGCAGCATAGCAGTTTTGACATCCATCCGAAATTTTTGTGCATCCTGTAATAGGATTCCATGAACATTCCGTCCATTCAATTTTCGTTTTATTAGCCATTATTCACCCCCACAAATTTTTTCGTATTTTGAACTCTCTGTCATCAGTAATTCGGTCTCTAATTTTTTGGTTAGGATGAACAATCAACTCAATTTGATTGTCTCTATCAAGGTGCTTGATTGCATTTTTAATTTCCTCAACAGAGTATGGAGTAACCTGATACTTCAATTTCATATTATATGAATCCAGTGTCTCAAGAAGAGAAGATACGGTCCAACTCTTTTCACAAAAAGAACTATTTTCACGGCAGTATTCCTTAACCAATTTAATAATATCGTCTGTAATATAATCTGATCTGTGAGTTAGGGAAATTTGAAATTGATCTTTACTGTCAAAACCAAGTTGTGTGCCACACAAGTTGCAATGTTTAAGCATTACTTTTTTCATTTCAATCACTGCTTTATGGCTCTTTGTAATAAAAACAATGTGATGGCTGACCTTTTCTTTGTCGTCTGCTTCAAAAACAAATGGCAGAACAAACATTCGATATTTTGAGTAGACCTCTTTCTCCATTCGTTTATACATATTTTTAGAAAAAAGTTCAACGATTAGTTGTGTCTTTTTCTTTTGGCTTAATTGATTATTTTCAACAACAGAACGAATTTCTGGTAATTGTTCGCCAAAGATCTTAGAATAATGAACCGAGCTGGCTTCTTTCGAAAAATCCATAAGGAATCGATTTGAATTAAAAAATAAAACACAGTCTGATCCTATATTTTTTATTAACTCCCATGTTTGTTCTGTAGATATATCCTTATACCCCCAAGGATCAATGAACGAAAATATCGGGCACTTTTTACATGTATATTGGTTAATGTCTATTTCGCCAGCTCTTCTGTTCATAATTTCTGGCTTGAATTTTAATGTAGGAATAACCGGATGAACTTCAACAGTTTTTATAAGAGCTTCAATATATTCTGCTTTTTCATCATTGAAAACAATGTGGAGTTTGTTTCGAATATCATCATTTTTCGAATTGCCAATGTAATTGAGAAGTGCTATTGGAGTCGAAGGTACTCCATCTTCAAATTGTCCCGGCCCACAGAAAAAATCAAGATATATGATTTCACTAACGTTTTTTCCAACAGATTGTAAAATAATCGGAAAATAAGCTTTAAGAAAATCAGTTACAATCAGAGTTTTTACTCTTGACTTATCCGTCTGCTTCTCAAAAAATCCATCTGTAGTTGTCATCCTTATCCACCTCCCTTATCCCTCTATCCCCAATGCCTTCTTAGCAGCATCGATCGGGTCATCATAAAATATCGGTTGTATCTTATTGAGCAGATCACGCGATACATTCTGCAGATCTTTGATGCTGTCCATCGGCAGAAGTATTTTGCGGGCACCGGCGTTTATGGCGACACGGAGTATGTCGGAGAGGTTTCCCATTTCTTCTATGGTACCGGAGAGCTTAATCTCGCCGGCGATGGCGATGGATTCGATGATTGGGCGCTCTGAGAGAGCCGAGAATAGGCCTATGAACTCGGCGAGGGAGATCTGGTCGCTCATTCCTTTGCTTTGGGTATCGGCGTAATAGAGCAGGTAGTCGTGATCGGTTAGGGATGTGCCGGGCAGGAGTTTGTGGGCATTTTCCTGGAAGTAATGCCAGGCTGCGTCGATGCATTCGCGGACGGTGCGGACGTTGCCGACGCCCTGGGTGTCCAATTTGCCGGAGCCTTTGACGATTTTGTTTTCGAGTTTGTAGATGCAGACTTCTCCGCTGGTGGCGCTTGTGCCGATCGCGAAGACGTGACCGGGCTTCAGTTTGTATTCCGGGATCAGGGTGTTGGAGGACTGTTCCGGCACTGGGACGACGGTTTCGAGATTGTTGTCAATGTCGATATAGCCCAGGTTGACGTCGATGAATTCGATGCCGGCCATAATTTTGAGCTGTTCTTTGACACGACGGCGGCCTTCTATCGCATAAGCAAGGACTCGTTTGCAGTCTTCTTTACTGATTTTCTGGTCCGGAAAAAGAAGCTTGGAAAGCCCGGAGAAGGTTTTACGAACGGCGATTTCATCTCGCTTGTTGAAGTCCTTATTGAGTCGAAAGTACTGGTCAAACAGGTGTGTGTAGTCATATTTACGCATTTCTTTGAAGAATTCTGCCAGGCAATCTGTGATAAGTCCATAGTTTTCTGTCAGCAGGGCTGATCGCATTTTGGGGGTCTCCCAGCCTGGCAGATAGTAATGTATACGATCAAAGAAAGCGCTGTCATAGTTGAATTCCGGCGGAAACGGACTAAACAAATGGGTGGTTTTTAAGAGGTTTTCCACGGTGTCATTGATGTTACCGACGTATACCATGGACGCTTCTGCCGTTATGGTATCGCGGCCGCGGGCAAAGGAACCAGACGCCATATAATCTTTTAGGATCTGGACGGCATTCATGTCTTTGAATCGCATACCGGCGACTTCGTCAAATGCGACGCAGTCCCAGTGCCCGACAAGTCCGACTCGATGAGCACTCAGGTTGTAGAATAAATTGGCAGTCGTAGTTTGCCCGCCGCTCATAAGAATGGAGTATGGCGAGATTTCTTTAAACAGGAAAGATTTTCCGGTTCCGCGCGGTCCCAACTCGCAGTAATTGTAGTTTCGCTCAATCATTGGAACCATACGTTCAATGAAGTGAAGTCTTTCTTTGTCCGTGAGAGCGGTTGGCTCAATACCGGATGATCGCAGGATGAGATTCATCCATTCATCAAGTGAAAAGTGCTTCCGCTGACCAATCATATCCTCCAGATCGAGATTTGGCATTTGGATTGGTTTCAGACTGACGATCGAAAAAGGAGAATCTTCCGGTCCCCTCCCGCGAATAGCCTTTTTAATTTCCATCTCCTCATCTTCATTCAGATAGTTATATGCGATTCGGGCGATGCACCACATACCGCCGGTCAATATTTTGGAGTATTGGGTCACATAATCAGAAGGTATCACAAAAGGCTTAATTTCAAGGTTAGCAAAACAAGCTACATATTGATCGTTGTATTCGTCAAGGCGAGCTGAGATTTTGTCGATGACAGTATACTCACCGTTTTCACGGATTTTGGACTTGAGTTTTTCACTCTCGTCAGGTCGGACATAGTTCTCTGACAGTATTTTGCGGATCTTTTCAAGACCGGATGTGATGGCAGATTCATCTTCGGTTGCACAATACATTCCCAATAAGTATTCCATCACGAAGGTTGGCACATTGGCGCCTCGCTTCATGAGAGATGTCAGGTCTTTTCTGACAATCTTTCCTGGAAAATGTTCGATGACCTTCATGTCTAAGTTATCCATCAAGTGCCTCCAAAAACAAAACCACTATTATCTATCACAACATATCACAAGGGTAGGGTGCAGATCGGATATTAAATAACTATTTGAATGAATCCTTAGAACTCGAAGTCGGATGTGAAAGAAATATCGATGGTGAATTCTATCGGCGGAATCGGTTCAAGTGAAAAGGGTTCTTTGTCGATCATCATAAGACTGTAGGTCTCTGTTTTGGCAAATGTCATATTACGCAGATTAAATTGCAATCTGAACTGACGGTCTTTACCGACCTCGCTGGTTCGATCTGCGATCAAGGTCTGCTTGTCACTGACCGGGCGCCCGGCACTGTCAGCCATATAGATCTCCAATGTAATCGGCTGCATTTTGCCGCCGGTCGGCTCCTGCTGATAGAAATCCAGTGAGAATATACTGTTGCTGATTTTTCGACTCTGGGTCATCAGGACCACGGATACCTTCTGCGTCTCGACATATTTTTTGGAAGAAGTCTTAAGGTTCTTGAAATGTATGATCGGTACAACGAGTTCCTGAAGGCTAAGGCCGCCATGCATATATTTTTTCACGCTGCTGCCGCCAGGTTTCTTGAATCGGATATAGTCCTGTGGCGCAAATCCAATCAGGTCGGGACGATTGTAAATCTGCATCGAGACTGTGATCATGTGCTCTGCTTCAGCATCAGAGGATGCGATCGCATATCGCGATTTGTACTCGAAAAGATCTCCGCTGATAAGGGATTTTTCTGCCTTGTTGCTCTCTGTCAGTGCCTGATTGGTATAGATGAATCCGTGATCGGAGGTAATGATAATGTTGGTTCCGCCTAAGTCACCGGTAATAATTCGAACTAGGTTTTTGATCTCAACGATTGCCTTTTCACAGTCGGCAAAAAAGTCCGTGATTTCGCTTTCTCCGGATTTGTCTATAACATCGTGATAGATATAAACGATGGATTTGCTATTTACGGCGTTTCTGCGTTCCTCTTTTTTCATCTGGATAAGACGTTCGCTGGTTAGGGCAACGCTGTCGGGCACATGGCTCAGCAGCACTTTTTCCCTGCCGAGTAGACCACCTGTTGGCAGGTCATCTGCCATAACGTTCAGCTGATTGTCCAGCCCCAGTCTTTTGTGCGGAAGGAGTGCCGCCATGCCGTATTCGGTCCTAGTTGGGAATACAGCCTGGCAGCTTGCGATGTCTGTGGAACCCTTTGTCTCAGCAGTCAGCTGGTCAGCCAGTTCTGCTGCCAGTTCGTAACGCAAACCATCAGAAATAATTACATATACGCGGCTCGATCCTCTTGGTGACTCGACTTCATCGAGATAAAAATTGTTCTGACGACGGATATCGGATAGTTCTCCCTTGGCCGAATAATCATCTTTTATTGCCGGTGTCCACTGGCTCGCCAGATCTTCTAGATACCAGTTCCGGTACAGATTCTCCACATAGTCGGAAGCGCCCTTGAAAGCATCCTCCAGCTCCGTGTTGGTGTTTTTCTGGCCATCTCCAAATGCAAGATAGAAACGGCGATAGTAGCTGTCCATCCTGTAATAATCAGCCGTGTATTTTTTCCAGATAGCAGATGCCTCTACGATATGAAAACCACCCGCATGAGCCTGCCTGAATTGCTCCATACAGGAGATCTGAAGAATTCCATCAAAATAGGGCTTGATCGGTTCATACCAAACCAGAGCACGCCGCTTCTCGACTGCTTTCTGTATAGCATCGATTTTAATTATATTCTCTCCGATCTCAGTCAGAAATCGGGATAATATTCTCTCGTTGATACACGGGAAACATTCAGAGGTCAGCAGATCCTCTACTTCAAGCTTATCAAACCGCTGCGGAAGATGCAGTTCTTCTTCCACTTCCCGACAGATTATATGTAAATCGTTTGACTGACTGCTATACAGCCAGTCATGAATGAGACTGTAGCAATAACTATTATTAGTCTTGGACATCTGCGTATCCATGCCACGGAAAAAGGATTCCTTCATGGTCTTCGACAGAGCACTCAGCAGAATATGTGCCGCCAGAGGCAAAAGCGATGGATTATTGTCATAGGCATAACCTGTATGAGCCTGCACCATCTTCCAGAAACGACTTGCATCTCCAAACTTCTGAATCTTCTCCAAAGTATGATTCTCTTCCACACTTCGGCTATCCGTCAGAACGGCTGCCATGATGGAAGCAGCATCTGATTTTTTTGCCCCAACAAGAACTGCCAGAATATCATACTGGATATCATTGGGATGATTATATTCGTGACCAAGAGCGATGTACTTCTGTCTTCTCTCTTTGCTTTCGAAAAACTTCGCATTGTCTTTGACTGCCGACCGCAGATTCGGCTTTGCCGGAATCTGTAATTCCTCCATAAGCTGCGAAAAATAATCCGCGCGGAATTCCTCACAGTAAAGCTCCATGTCGCAGAGCCAGTTATCCGAAGGCTTGTCATAGTGAATCGGATCGTAGATAAGATAATTGCTCTGTGTATCCAGCTTCTCCAACAAATATTTCGTCTGAAAATTATTGGCGCCTGTCAGCTTATGAATCTTCACGCCGGGGATCTCTAGCGTGTCCACAAATTCCGAGTATTTACCATCCACATCTTTCCAGAAAATAATTCTCCGGGTAGTGTACTCGGAAAGTGGTTTCCGGAAGCGGTCTTCTAAATCTGCATTTGTTTTATCAAGTGACATAGCGTTCGCTCCTTGCTGGTCATAAATAGCGAAATAGATTTATTACTTGATTGGCGCCAGAACATCTTCGAACTTCGCGTAGTTGACCTTTATGCCATCATCAAGATCAATATCAATCATCTGATCCGCCAAATGATGTATCTTCTCCTCGTAACTCAATAACTCTAATGACTGTTCCTTGAGTTTTACGATCTGCTTATTGATCTTTGCCTGATCAGCCGGGCTGGCACGCTGAATCGAAGTTTCGAGATGCTGAAGCTGTGTGCGGTAGCGCTCCTGCTGTTCATGAACATAATCCGTTCGCATAGTAGCCAGAAGATCCGGTTTATAGCGATGCATATAGATCAGTGCTTTGAATCCATTCTTCTTTCCGCTATCAAAAAGCCAATAGATAGGACGTTTCTGGTAGATCTTCAGATGGTCTTTGTAGAAGTCGTTTAGAAAATAATTTCGGATGACATCGCGGGACGAATCGCCTCGATTTCCAAGTGCATCTGCAATTAATTGCAGATTTTCTTCAAGCGTCGCTTCACCATAGACAACTTTTAGAAAGTTGTCAACCTTGGAAACAATATCATCTTCGAAATAGACATCATCTGAGATGGGGAGGATATTGTCCCTGTCCGGAATGATTGTCGTGTACTTATTATTATCCCAATCACCACCTGCATATGTTAATCCTTCATCATCGAGAGAGTATCGACCAAAGTTCACGCCTACCACATAGGATAATAGGCTTCGAATTTCCCGCCCTAAGTCTGCCTTACGTACTGTGACATCTTTTTCTTCAACTTCTGGAGAGAGTTCATCCTGAAGGTCATAAATATCTAAAATGATACGATTAAGTTTTTCTTCGTTCGTTTTGAGTTTTTCGAAACTGCCCTCTGTGAAGATTTCCCAAGTTTTATAAGCAGATGAAATACGTTTGATCGATTCTTGATCTCCCCACGCATAGGCACCAGCCATCCTTAATGATATCAATGGATGATATTTAAAATCCCAACTGATTTCAAAACTATCCCATTCATTTTGCGATATTTTAATGTTTTGTGTTACAGTCTCAATAATTTCATTTTTCTGTTCCGTTTTGCATGTGAGTACTGGAAGTTTTGCAACTGAACTTTGTGTGTAATGAATAGTTGGACATACAATTTTCAATATTTCATTGCAAATTTTTGAGTTCATGATTCCTAATAAATAATTCCGTTCACTGTGTTCATTTATGAACATCATTGGACCAGTAGAATCATAAATAAAACCCTCAGAATATACTCTAACTGAGAATGGTCCTGATGTTACGTCTGAATATGATATCCCAGGTTTAAAGTAGGTATCTGGATTTCTAATAACTGATTTAGAAAATTCAAACAATTCTTTGCCATCATTAAACCAGTTAATTACATATTCCCTATCTCCATACCATTTTTTAAATTCGCCACCCTTGTTATAAGGAAACCATTTCTTACATGATTGTTGTGCCGCTTCACGTGATTCCATCTGGTATCCAATGTTACTATTATTCACTTCAAACCAGAGTCGTAAAAATCTATTGTTATCTGCACTGGCTAAGCCCTGCTTTGGGTATGTGAGAGAACCTAATGAAACTCCCATATCAAATGCTTGATAAACCTTCGCACTTACCCAATATGCAATAGGCATGCCTGGAATCTTTTTGAAATATTCTTGTCGTGCGAAATGGGATCCAAATTTGTTGAAAAACATCCTTTTCTTCTCTTCAACTGAATCAACTGAACCTGGGTTGATAAACAACCTCCTATATTGCGCTTGATAATTTGACAGTTTGTTTTTAGATATCACAAATGACGTTGTTCCAAAATCTGAGCCAAATATTCCTCTTCCAAAATGAACCATGCTATCTATCGTATTTTTATTAATGATGTTCTCGCGAAGTTTTTCATAACTCGCTAAAAACATCCAAACAGGTATGTTAATCATTGAAATTTTTCCATAGCTTTTGCACATATCTATTGTTTTTTCCATGCAAACAGTACTCATATCTGACTTTGTGGCTGGATAATTCCTGTTTACAAAATCCGACAATTTTGCGCTCATGCCGCTACTACCCATATAAGGTGGATTTGTCACAACTACGTCATATTTCTGCGACATGACTTGAGCTTGCCGAAGTAACGGAATGAGTGACTCAACGATGGTCGGCTGAAATGACAAGTTTAGCAAATCATCAGTTTGACTAGTCTGTAGTTCTTCAAGTCTATGTAAAATTTTGTCAAAATTCACCCTAGGTATATTAAGAATGCTTCCATATTCTTTTGCATCGTACAATGTTTCCATTATGGCCTGAAGATCATATTTAAGCTGTGTGTTTCCTACTGCTACATAATCAATTAGTTCTTGTGTCACAAAATTGCTTTCCTGTATTGAATATAGATGAGGTCGAATTCCTGCAGAAAAAATTGTAAGGCAATACTTCCTGGCCTTCATCATCACCGCAAAATATGATAGTTGATATGCCCGGTCATCAATATCAAGACCGAATATGTTGTTCTGAAGAATGCTCTTAGCTGCGTCTCTTTCCGAATAACCGGTAGCAATGTATATCTGCATAAGAACATCAAAAGCGTACACAAGAATATGTCCGCTACCCATGCATGGATCTATCACTTTGATTTCTTGCGGCTTAATCTTGGCATAATCCGCACGAATTTTCTGTAATTGCTCAACAACTTCCGGTTCCTGCTCCGCTTCGCCTAGGTAATATTTCCAATTTGATTTAAGAGAATCAGAGGGATGTCCTTCGAGCCAAAGTCTTCCCAAAGAATTTTCAACCATATAACGGACGATCCAGTCCGGTGTAAAGAGTTGTGTAGCTGAGGGGATACGTTCTTTTGTGATCTTGACATTTTTTTTAAGAAGAGCAAATGTTTCATCTTTAACTTCAGTGTTGTAGTACTGATATAGCCAGCCGATGATTTCAACTGCATCTTTCCAGTCATCCTGTAAAATATTGGAAATCATACAAAACAGAACGCTGCCATCTTTGAGAAGATTATTGGGAAATAGGAGTTCTGTGTAGTTTTGAATTTTCTCGAACATCTCCGGCAAAACACTATTCAGATCATTGCACTGCGCGATAAGAAGATACTTGTACAGCTCTTCCGTCTGATTTGCTTCAAGAAGTGTAATAACCTTTGCTTTATCCAAGCCTTCCAGATCAAAATGAAGTGCCTCGGACAGGATTTCCGGATGGAATTCGTTCTTCACATTTGTGAAAACACGGATACGTGAAGGCAGATACTCATTAACCTCCATGAAGCGCAGCGCAATAAATCGATTGAACCAGGTATAGGCAACTTCTTCCATGACCTGTTCATAACTTTTGTTACGAATCAGTTGGAGCAGCTCGTTCCTCTGCGATTGTTCTTCTGGAGAGAGAATTCTTCCGTTCAGTAGAGCACCTGTAGACGTTTCGTTTCCGATGCTTTTCTCATCAATTCCGTATTCATAGGCTTTCTGCTTTACGCCTGCTATGAGATCTTTTCGGGCTTGTATTGCGAAGTTCTTAATGGCTGTCTTATCCATGGAGTTGATTCCCCCCTGTTTCAATTAATTGAGAATAATACCTTCGTTATCTTTCAGTGCAGCATTCAAGTTATAACGCACCGTTTCGACATAATTATCAATCTCAGCTGCAGATGTAAGCTTCTTTGAAGGGAAAATATCCATGCGGTGGATGGTGGGAATCGGTCTTGGGGTAGGTCCTGAGCCTATTGGTGGTTTCGCTAAAAGTTCAGCGGCTTTGATAGCTATCTGATCATAATAATTCCTGATTCGAAAAGACATGGCGTCAAGAGCCGTAAGCGTCGACGTTGTCGCTGCTTCTTTTTCCTTCGTGGTATAGAAAGCATAAGCATCTTTTTGAAGTTGGTGCAGCAAAGGACTTACAGATGTAATGATTTCCGTCTGCTCCTTCGATGATGCGATTACTTTATGTACCGCGATTTTTTTCGCTTCAACAAGCTTGCCGTAACTTTGTTGAACTGTCTGCTTCAGATCCGGAAGTTCGCGGATGCGAGCATATGGCTTTGGCAGAGCAAGAATTTCATCAATTTTCTGAATTGCTTCATGAATATCCGTTTCAACGGTCAGGTAATCATTCTCTTCTGACAGTTTGGTCACAAGATCTTTAGCCTGCTTGTAGATGCTTTTCTGGCTCTGGAAGAAGGTCTTGATCTCAGCAATATCATCCGAAGAATCTTCCAATTCATCACGCTTTTCCAGGAGGCATGCTAAAAGTGCCATATTATCACTTTTTTTCGAGAGGATATGGTTGAGAAGCGAAATGGCCTGGTCCACTTCCGGCTTTCCCGGATAATTGGAAGAGGTATATTCACCCGTTAACCAGCTCTTATATGTGTTAAGGTCCTCCGTAAACTGATCGATAACAAATTGTATAATGTCATCTTCACTGGAAGGAATACTCATCTTCACATAGACGTCCGACAAAAGAGTTCTTACATCCCGAAGCATTTTTCCAGGAGGAGAAATGCGAATATTGACCAGGGTTTTGTCGGTATCCCCTTTTTTGCGCAGATAATCAGGAAGGTTTTTATCCGTTGGCAGGATTGCGCTTCCGCAGTATTTGACAGCGATCTTCTGATCCGCAATCAGTGCAGCCACTACAGCGGCGATCTCTATTTCACGCCATCCGAATGGTTTGCTGCTGAAACGCTTCTGAATCTCGGTCATAGATGTTGGAATGTTCTTGATCGACTGCATTTCCATAAACTGATAGACTTCTTTGATTGCACCTACGTTGGGCGAATGCTTCTCTCCGAACGGCTGTTCCCCGTAATTATTATGAAGAATTTTAATGATCTGTGAGTCCTGATCATAGAACGTATCAATCAGATCCAGCTTGTCATAGACGCTACCCGATAAATGTGTCAGTGCACGATCCAGACATTCCTGAACGGAACCTGGCTTGATTGTCAGGCGTTCCCCTGCTGCGTAGAACCTTGCTTCCGGAATGCTCTTCTGAAGATACTCCTTCGCCCTCCTGATACAAGCCAGAGCCTCATTGTTTTTATTCCGGATAATATTCTGAAGATTCTCCGGCAGAAGGGATACATTTTTAGTCATGACATACCGCTGAATCTGGGCTGCTGTCTTAATCTCTGAATAGTATGGATAATCATTCGAGAGGACCACAATCGCTTCACTGGCCTGAGACCGCAAGATCAATTCCTGCTCCGTTGCGCGTGCAAGATCCGAAGCATTTGTACAAATGCGAAGCTTCATCTCACCTGTTGCGGAACCTGCAAGAGAATCATCTACATAAGAATCAAACGAGAAATTGTACCGGCCGTAATTGAATTTCTTGGTCTGATACAGATCTCCGAATATCGTCTCCTTGATCTTTTGAATAATTGCAGAATTATCGATCATCGTATTACGGATCTCACGCTCGACGTCCTGCTCATCATCTGTTAGGAACATATAGTTATCTCCGTTGCGGGAGATATAATTCTGTGACAGGAGTCGTTCCAGCGACTCCTTTATCTCGTTCCTCAGTATGATCTTATCCGCGTGAACACTGTCCACCATAAGTGTCGCCAGATTCTCAACATTAGACTTAATATCCTCTATATAACGGATGAGATATAAGAGCTTCAAGACAGCAACATCTCGCGATTCGATTCCATCCCGATTCTTTGCAGCCACCTCACAGCGGTCAATAACTCTTCTGATTGCGCCGTCTAAGAAAGTATGTGTTGTATCGTAGAACATATAAAAAGGGATAAGTGCGTGTTCATCTTTATTTTCAATCTTTTGTGCTGCTTCCTGAAATCCCGAAAGCATCGATCTTTCGCCGCCTGCTAAATTCTTACCCGAATTTCCATGCTTACGGATCTGTACAAACACATCCTGCATCAGCCGGAACTGATACGGAACAAAGGGATACGTGTCTGAATAATCTCTTTCACTGCTATAACCCTTCATATCCAATACGGAATTCGAAAATACAAAAAGATTCTTCAGGGCAGCAGCATTCTTCGCATAGTCCATCTCCAGAAGACTCTGCGCATCTTCGTTCTTTGCCAGGATACGCTTCTTAATAACTTCATCTACCGAAGAGGAAGAAAGGCTCAGCCTCGTATTAAAACGACCCTGAATCTTGGAGAAGTCATCCCCGCTGATTTTCGTAATCTGATCAATCGCTTCCTGGCTGGTAACCATGACCCATACCTGTCCGCTGCACTTGGTCCCGATATCCTCAACAATCGTCTGCAAATTCAGCATCAGGTCACTGTCCGATCCAATATACTGACCCACTTCATCGACCATGAAGAGCAATCGAAAATTCTTGCCTTTACTCTTCACATAATCCCGGATCTCATTGGTCAGCTGATTAATATCAAGATCGCCCGACTCCTCACCATTGAACCAGTTGCGGGCAGAGGTCTCACTCATGCCCAGTACACGCTGCAGTACCTCAACAATATCATCTTCAAAGAATGCATAGGATTCCCTGGAATCCTCCCAGCGGTCCCCATGAATCTCCAGATACATCTCTCGGAAAGAATCCATCTTACCTTCTTTGGAGACGAATTTCTCAAGCTTTGCCAGCTTCAGGTCGTTTCCATAGAAGCCTAGATGCTCATAGAACACCTTGGCAAAAACGCGAAGAATTGCTGTCTTATCCTTATTGATCGGGCTCTTGGAATCAATATTAAAAAGAATCGTCTCCGTCGTTGCCTGACTGCAGCGTTCCACGCGGGAAAACATCATCGGGTCATCAAACTTCTCTACAAAATATTCAATCGACGGCTTGCCGGCAACAACCTTATTGGAAAGCAGGTAAGACAGAATTTTCAGGAAGTGTGATTTACCACTTCCAAAAAAACCAGAAATCCATACGCCCATCTTATCTGTCGGGGCATTCAGCGCCTTCTCATAATGGTCGAAAAACGTATTGAAATGTCTTCTCAACTCCTTGGTGATAATATACTCTTCCAGCTCCTGCCGGATACTTCTCTCATCATCTTGTGCAACTTTGATAACACCGTTAATGTCACGATTAATATCTGCCTTGAACATTTGTTGAATTTGCATAAAGTCCCTCCAAATCAAATGAAATTGAAAGCCCGATAATAGTTTGCATCAATAAACTTACCAAACAAATTAAGAGTCTGCCCGTCATATTTCCCCGGGTAAAACATAATGACCGGAATATCCGGAAAAACGTGCTGCAAATTATCCAATATATTATGCGACCGCATAAATGGATATACCTTGCCGACACCGGTTAATACCAATACATCTCCCGGCAGATGAGGTTCATATGTCATCCTCTTTATGTAGTCATCCGGTGTTGCCACTTTTTGAAGCTGCTCTAACAGATGGTTTTTACCCTTTTTCTCTTCCAGATTAGCCACTCCGGATAAGACCTTCTTATTCTGGCAGATTTCCAAAAGCACTTCATACAGATCCTTCTCAATTACCCGAAAACCATGAGACGTATCTGCTGCAAGCTGCTTCACAAAATGTCGGACAACCATCTCATCCTTCGGCTCATAACAGAATACATAAAAGCCGACCTCATTGCTGAGCCCCTTATTCTGCAGAAAATCCTCCTGAGAAATCTTATCCACGATTTGATCCAGCCGCTGATGTAAATTCTCCATGCAATAATCCCCTTACCTAAAGCAATTAAAAGCCGATAATGCGACCAGATCACCATTTGCTCGAATGCCCTTTTCAACCTCGTCGTAAAGGAGGATCGGATTCAGAACCTCGTCTTTACCATCGGACAGGTAGCCCGTCTCTAGAAGGCACCGGGAAAGCACTGACTTCAATTTACTGACCGTTCCGTCACTCCACTTGGCCGCTACGTCATTTTGTTCCTGAAGTCGGAAAAGGAACATATTCACATCCGTCCTACCAAACGACAGATCATGAATTCGGAACTTTTCTCCGACAACCGATATCATAAAATCCCAAACAATTCTATTATCACACATCATTGCATAAAGGTTAACCTGTTTGCCAACATCTGCCGGTGCATTGGCAAGCAAATCAATAAGAGACACATTCTCCAAAAGGTTAATTCGTCGCAAACACGTATTTGTCATATCTCTGACTGAGCGTTCTGTTGGGAACTGAAACAGATTCTCCACCAGTATGCGGTCGTGAATCGCCTTGTCGTCCAAGCCCTCCAAAGACAGACGCGCAACAGCCCGAATCTCATAAAAAAGAAACTGCTCCCTGGTAAGCGCTGCACTATATACATCCCGATGACTCACGTAACTCCTCCAAATAGTCCTATTAAAGAATCGCACCCTGTTACGCATTCTGCACTCCAGAATACATTAGACACTGTCCCTACAAATGGACAGCTGGCTGACAAATTTTCAAATGGATCGATACCGATATCTTCATTATTCACTTGCGACCACAATCACGGCTCTATCATTCGAGAACTCAATAACATCCCCGACAGAACAGTCAAAAAGCTTGCAAAGTTTATCGAGCGTATCATAATCAATCCGCTGCGTCCGATCATGGTACAAATTCGCAATCGTCGTCCTCGCAAGTCCTGTCTTCTCGAAGACATCCTGCATATTGTAGCGATGTGTTCCCATTAAAATAGAAAGCTTGCTTCTAATTGGCATAGGCGAAACCTGACCTTTCTTAGTGTTAAAAAAGGATGATTAAATTCTTATTTATCATAGCAGATTAGCGAGGAAGATAATAGAGTTGATATGATATATTTTGAGGTGGATATTAATCATGTCAACTTTCAAAACAGATTGTAAAGGCAACTTCATTTTGAACATTATTTAAAAAAGTTGCTTATTTCAAAATCAAGTAAAGACTTATAAAATGGCAGTTTAAAGCGCTTTTCTTTATTAATCATTTTCTATATATTTTTACGACAAAATCATTTCAAAGTGTATAATAAATCTATTTAAGTGAGTGCACCAGTGTGACGGAGCACGATGGCTCAAAATGGCACGGATTACTCATTAGGTGAACACGGAGGTGAATATGTCTACATCGGTCAACCTATATGCTATAAGTTTTCAAAACAAAGAGAATTCAATATTTTATTCTGTAATTAATTTTCTAAATGAAATCGAGGGCATGTTAAATACTGTAGATGGGCCTCATCGCCTTGTCAGAGACATAGATGGTAAAGTTATGAGATGTTTTTCATACTACTATTCCAATAATCGGCAGTCTGTTGTAATTCCCTTTGGAAAATTAAAACAGCGAAATAAGCCGTATTGGATTAATGCAGAAAAAAATATCTTAGAGGAAATATCTGCAGAACTATTTGATATCAATTCTTTAGCATATGATTCTGCTTCAGATATAATGTTTTTTACCACGAACAGAGAAGGACCAACATTTCAAAATGTTAAAGACTATTTAAATACATTCATTCCACCTAATAGTGGTATTGAAATTGAAATATCGCCACTCCTTATTAACGCTGGTATTGAAAAAATTAGAAACGCACAATTAGTTCGTTCTGTAACTATTAACCTTGATCTAGGTAAATCGCTAAATAATTTCTACAATCAACAAATCGAGAATAACCAGCCATCAACTTTAACTCAAGCACTGAATAGTATTGCTACTTGTGCTCAGGATGGAGAAAGTAAAGCATTATCATTGGAGATCGGACTAGGGCATGGCAAGGAGAATGCGACACTAGAATTGGAGAGTATGTTACAATTGCTCGAACAAATAAATATTCAGGGTGATTTTGTTAAAGAAATAGTAGTCACCTATAAAAATGGTGTCAAGGATAGGGTTGATAAAGCGAAGTTAAAAAACTCTTCTATCGAATTATCATATAAATTCAACATTGCAGGGAATCAGATTGCACCTGAGTTTTTGCTTAATAATATTGCTGATGTCGTTGATGCCAAAAGGATGCTATTTCGTCCAGCTTTGCGTGATCATTTTAGTAATAGAGTTGAATTTCATGTAGACAATTTTCAAATCATTGAAGTGTGGGATCCAAATCCATAAGCTAATATTAATTTGAAAGGAGATATAACCTATGAGAAAAAACACTTTCAAGGAGTCCTTTGACAGTTTTAATATGAAAATTGAATGCGCTATTGCATTAATTTCAATCATTGTAATAATACTGTATCTCACAAAATTTTCGTTTATCACATCTCTAGAAGGAAATTTGACAAGTTATTTTTCTCAAGAAGTGAAAAATGGAATTTCATCTTTTTTTTCAATTACTGTAGGCATTTATATAGCGGTAGTTACAATAATCTCAACATCAATTATTGGCATTAGTAAAGCGATTTTGCAGCGAAAACTAGATCATCTTCTTATTTCAATAATTGTTGGGGGTATGACAGAGGGTTTAGTTGCAGTAGGACTAAGTGTATTTTGTACTTCGAAAGGATTCGTCTATCTTTGGTTATTGGCAACAATAGTTATTGTTGCAATTGTATCATTTATTAAGTTCATAAAATTGTTGTTATTAATATTTCGAAAGAATCTTGAAATAATGGCTAAAACGATTGATGAAGACGAAAAATACAAAAATGATTTGTTAACACACATTGAAGATATAGCAGAATATTGTCGAAAAAAATAAAACATTTCGAAAGATAATAAAAAAATGCATATAATCATATAAACAATATAACATTCAATTAGCAATCACGAGAAAATGAGGACTGTAAATTCGCAGCCCATATTTCCCAACTATTCAAAATCGATTGAGTCAAATTGGTCTCAAAATGGCTTAAACTAAAATCCTTTTTTATTTGCGATAATTTCCCAGTCTTACCTTCCCATCTGTTTCGATTAGCATGGCAATTTCAACTAGTTCCTCATATGCCTTTTCCATGGCATCTTCAATATTCTGACCCATCCGGTTGAATCCAAATATATGAGCTGTTTCTACGAATATATCATGCCGTAGAATGCCGATCGATCGTTTGACAACCACCAACATGGCTCCGCACAATTCTTCCTGACAGATATATTTAATCTGTCTTTTCCCTTGTTCTCCACTTGGAACACGTACATATACCGGTCTATTTCTAAAATAGCAAAAGTTATTTTGAATAAAGAATTCGGTAGATAGATTCGTCCTAACATGCTTGAAAACTGTACTTTGAATCCCTGCAGTTACTTTCTGATAACCCCATATTGGTGCAACTCTCTGACATAATAAATCGATGTGGATAGGCGCTTCACTATTAAGGACGTAGTAAATAGCTGCCTCGGAATTAGATACACTTGGAGCACCCCTGTACTCTACGCTGCATTCCTTATACGTTACAAAACGATATTGGCAATCTGTTGCTTCAACAACTGGTTTTTCCTCAGAATATGTCTTGTCAGGCTCATTTTTTATGAGCTCATCTTTAAAAGTATATTTTCCCCCTTTTTTAATTTCGGTATCATGGAACTCATTTGTTTTATTGCTCGTTTTTGATTTATCTGCCTCACCCGAATCACTTGCCGTTGCAGTTAAATCGTCTGTGTAGGAAGACATGGCCTTTTGAATTGCTTCAATCAGCTTTTGTCCTTCTGTTATTGGATCCTTAATCCAATCGGTTGACCAAATCCGATATATCTTCCAACCCATTTTCTCGAGAACTTCCTGACGCAGGCGGTCGCGTTCACGTGCCGTTCTGGCCGAGTGATAGCTGGCACCATCACATTCAATGCCTAAGACAAACCGACCGGATAATGTCGAATGCTTGATAGCCATATCGATCCGATAGCCTGAACAGCCCACTTGTGTCGCCACGTTATAGTTCCGGTTTACCAAAAAATCATACACGGTTTCCTCAAAAGGCGAGTCATTCATGACCGTTTCCTGCGTTGTCATTTCCTGAGCCAGCGATATCGGACCTTTAATGGCATATTCAATATAGGAACGAAGCATCTTGACTCCTTCCGCCGAGGTTCTCTCAAGATCAATATCTGTCGGTTGTATAGACCCAACAAGTTTGACATTATACTTGGCACGGGTAATTGCTACATTTAGTCGGCGGTATCCTCCCTGGTTGTTGAGTGGGCCAAAACGCATATACATTTTTCCACTTGCATCTTTACCGTAACCAATACTGAAAATGATTGTATCGCGTTCATCACCCTGAACGTTTTCCAGATTTTTGATAAAAAATGGTTCATCCCGTTCTTCATTGAAGAAGGTCTCGAATTCCTGATGCGCATAGCGAAACTGCCGAACTGCCATATCAATTGCTGCCTGTTGACTTTGACTGAAGGCAATGATTCCCAACGAACGATCCGGGCGATTAAGTATATGGTCATGTATCAGCTCAACAACTTTTTTAGCTTCCGACAAATTTTGCCTTTTCCCACTTTCATAGAGCCCGTTTTCAAGATAAATGTATTCGACCCCAATATTCGGAGCCTTATCCACACTGGAAGGAAATGTTGTAAGTTCATTGTTGTATATTTTTGCATTTGAGAAAGCTATCAGGTGCTCGTGTCTGCTGCGATAATGCCAACGAAGCCATTGTCTGGGTAACACAGTAGACGTTTCGTCCAGAACGGATTCGTATGCATTAGTGTCATTGTAGACATCATCTTCCGAATCTTCATCAAAGTCCTCATCAGAGGTTGTTGCATTAAAGAAATTTGTTGGCGGCATCTGGTGATTATCACCGGCGATAATAATCTGCGAACCACGCAAAATGGATCCAATTGCGTCTTCCGTCCTTACCTGTGATGCCTCATCAAAAATTACAATATCAAATCGAAACGTCGATGCATTTAAATATTGGGATACCGACAACGGAGACATCATCAGGCACGGCTTCAAGGTCATTATTAAATTGGGAATCTCCTGAAAGAGCTTGCGGAGGGGCATAATTTTACGCTGCTTCTGAAGTTCGCGCCGTAGGATAGCAGTTTCATCTTTGGCAGATGTCATGCGATCCATGGAAGGAAGCCGTTCATTGACCTTGGCAACTATACGATATTTTGCAATTGTTAGTTGTTCCCGATCCAATTCGCAGAATGATTTAATGCTGTCCTCATGTGCTCTACGTCTAAATGCTGCAACTGCAGGGTGGCTTATGCCCATAGTATCAAGCCAAAGTCGATAGAATTGTTTCCGAAAAGCAGGCAAAAACAAATGCGGCGCTAGCCCAAGAGTCTCAAAATGTTCAACACAAACAGACAGTTCATTTTTACATATCTGAGTTCGACAGCTTTGGTAATCCACCCATTCTTCCAAATAGAAAAGTCCATTCAGAGCATTTCGCACTCTTTCGGCAGTCTGATCGAAGGGAACCGAAAGAAAAGGTGATGCATACTCAAACAATCCCAAAAACCATTTCCAAGTGTCATTGGCAGTAAAATTGATGCTTGAGATATCTCGTACGGTCTTTTGAGCCATTTCTCTAATACTCTGGCTATTGCAGTATTGCAGCTTTAGCGTATCAGAAAGATCCCATGCATTTGCACATGTTTTGAATTCGTGTGCCCAACTCAGACTGCTGATTACCCGGTTCCAGTCGGAGTCGGTGTCGGTATAGTATTCATTGAAGACACGCTTCAATTCATCGTGTTGATTTTCAAATGACTGTTCAATGCGCTGGTAAACGGTCAAGTCTGTTAAAGCTATGACATTTTCTGATAGGCTGACAGTATGTAGGGTCTGATTTGCCATGTTGATATCGATTTGATCCAGCTGTGCCAGTATGACAAGAATATTATCGATTTTACCAATTAAAAATTCGATTGAGAGAATCTCAAAACTGCTTTTGGTATATAAAGTAGTTTGAATATCATTCAATAATTCTGTGATATTAAGTCTCTCAAGGTTTGCCTTGATGTTTCCAATTTCCTGATAATCTATATTCTTATTTAATAACCGATTCTTGAATTCCGGCAAAAATTCTGATTTTGGCATGTTATCCATTATGGTTTGGAATGTGTCCAGTGTCATCAAAACCTGATCCCAATCAGTGAAATCTTCAAGATATAGTACCCCAAGAAAATCATGCAAACGATTAGCATTCATCAGAAACCATTCGTTTGCTTCGTTAATATTTCTTACATCCTGCAAATAACCAATAATCTGTTGATCATTTAGTCTGCTCGACGGATCCAGGCAAAGGCCTTTAATGTTTCTTTTATCTTTATGATATGCGGAATTGAATATTTTTAAAGAGGCATGAAACCGCGATATCACGCTCTTCTCATCAATCTTCAAGATATCCTTATAGAAAACGAGATAAAGTTTTTCACGAAGACTACTTTGGGTTATATAGTTCTGCTTTGCAGTTTTCACCAATTGGTAAACCGCTCGAAATGCATCCTTTTGAAACCAACATGGTTGAGGAGTAATCCGGACATCCAGACTTTTTGTTATATTCAGCATCTTTGTTATATCTGTGAGGGTTTGATAGTGTCCCAGATTCATTAATCCATTTAGTTGTTCATCATAGAGCAACGCCAAACGCAGCTTGTCAACCAACTCAATCATTATGTTTGTGAGGGATCCGTATTTCAGATAAATTGCATCCACAGTTGAGAACGTATTCCTGTTGATTTCTGCCTGAAGGCTTGAGACCAAATCCTGAATTTGTTTTAGACTTTGTTTTGCATCTAGTTCGAAAAAACTCTCCGCATAACTTTCCTTCAGCTTACCCGATATCCGTCGCGATTCACTTTGATCTTTCAAATATGTCTGCGCTTTTTCCATGAGCAGGTTTAAGTCCTCACTCAATATCCAGAGATCCGGTACACCTGGAGAGCGGCTGATTATTTCCAGTAAATGTGTCCATTGGGCAAGGCTACTTATAGAAACCGGGTAAGGCCATTTTTGCATGTTGATCATATCCTGAACAACCGTATTGAGATGTTCGATTTCGGGAAGCAGTATACGGCTGTTGGCTTCAATATTATGGCGAAGATCATAAGACACGCCTGACACGACAGAGTTACGCCAAGGGTTGGATTTAAGAGGTTCCGTCATATTTCCGGCTGATCGAGCCAGATCAGCGATCAGATTTTCCAGGATTGCCAAACGATTTTGGTCGATTTTTCCAACATTTGCTATCGGAAAAATGACTTCAGGAGTCTCCTTCAACTTTGCCAATTTGCCATAAACGTCAAAGATCGAACTTCCTAATGGTGCACATGGCGTATGCAATTCCTGATCAAACTGGTTGATATGTTCCCGTTCTGACTGCAGACGATTCAATTGGGCAATCGCTTCATCTCGAATTCGCTGCGGCTTATTTTCAAATGATCGGCGCAGCTCGGACAGCACTTCTTTTTTGTTGGCTTTGTGACTGTGCAGAGTCAGGCAGAATTGATCCAGACCAACTTGGGTCAAGCGATGTTTAACAACATCAAGTGCTGCCATTTTTTCGGAAACAAAAAGCACTTTGCGGCCATCCGCCATTGCTTCTGCAATTATATTAGTGATTGTCTGACTTTTACCGGTGCCGGGTGGTCCCTGAAGTATAAAACTGACGCCCTTTTTGGAATTCAAGATAGCATCTTGTTGGCTTGCGTCTGCATCAACAACTTGATAAGTATCAATGGGTCGAGTCAATTTATCGTGATCAAATGAAGCTGATCCAAGGCCATCCGGAGCCAGATCATTTGAGCAGCCCGAAAGTGCCCTAATAATAGGATTCTGCAAAATCAATTCCTTGTTGAGATCAAGATCGTTGTACATATTGATTTTTAGAAACGAGAGAAAACTTAGATTCGTTTCTTCCTCAACTGTCCAATGCATCCTAATAATCAGTTCACGGACTTGCCTGAAGTAATCAGTTAAATTACCATTATCCGTATCAAACGGCGGGAGATCCAGTCCAAAGCTGTTCTTTAATTGAAACGCAAGCGTTGGGTTGATTACAATTTCATCTTCATGGATGCTTAATGTGAAGGGTGAACTGATTGATTCCAACTTCAGACTTACTGGAACAAGAACAATTGGAGATTTGATCCAATTGTCAGGTTGTCCCTCTTCCGTCCAAAGGATAAATCCAAAAACGAGGTAGAGGACATTTACACCCTGTTCCTCGATCGAAGTCTTAGCATTATCGCGGAGATTGCGCAGTGTTTTTTGCATATCAGATATTTCTCTGTCGCTTTGAATATCTCCAGACTGTATGTAATCATACGTGTCATCATCAAAATCATTTTCTGCATTATCCATAGGCAGTGGAAATGAAAGAGTCCGTTCTTCCTGAACCAACAACCTATAAAGTTCGTATATATTAGGCTGTGTGATTTTCAGATTGGATCTCTTTGTTTCCTTAAAATTAATCAATTTGTTCCGTTTGCCAAGATCCAATAAACGTTGTTTCCATTTTTCGATTCTTGTTTCAATCTGATTCACAATTGATTCCTCATATCTATTTCATTTTCAAAACAATTCAACGAATAAAAGTCATTATATAAATTATTGTGCATCATATAATTGTATAATTCTATTGTTAATCTTTTAACATATAGTTCTTTAATCATCTTATTACAAGAATATCCTTAAAATACATGCTTTCTTCGCTTCTAAATTTACAATTTCTATTTTTTAATATATCAAGGAGCATAATTTGTATTTTATTTTCTGCGTTTCTTTGCTATTTATCCTTTTTGCTTTATTTCATCTATAGCATTCTGGAAGCAAAAAATGAAAAATTCTCGATTTTCAATTGCTTTGTTTGATAAATATAATTTCTTAAACTGTCTTTTTTCATTTTCTCCATATAGCTTTTCTATATATTGATATTCCCAATACTTTGCATCAATCGTTGCTTTATATAAATCTATCAGCAATTCGTATTTTGTTAAATTAGTTTCTTTATCATCAATAAAAAACATTGTATCTTCAAGTGTTGAAGTACAGAGATCAACGCGTTCTACAAATAGACCAACTTCATTTTTGTCAGGCTGTCCGTTATTTGCTTGATATTCAGGTAGAATAACATTTTCAAACAATTTACTTATGCAAGCTATTATTTTTTGCGTAAAATATACGTTGAAATCTGCAAAATATATTTTTGTTTCGGATTCAAACAGAGACAAAATATAAACTAGTTCATCCATATAAAAAGAAATTCCTAATGCTTCTTCTTCATCGAGATTTTCCTCAAAATGCTTACATCTCAAATCAAATTTTGCGTTTACTAATTTTCTTATTTCTACAATTGATAAATCTGAAATATGTATTTGTTGATTTTTTGGAGAATATAAAATTGCATTAGAAAGACAATTAGTTGCTTCAACAAAGTTGATATTTGAAAAAGACGTAGGCCAACCTATGGACTGTCCCTTAATTAACAACGCTAAATAGTTCTCAGAATCCTCTTCCAATATAAAGTTACAATATTTTATAGATTCAACGAAATCTTCATTGGCGTATGCTTGTTCGGCTAAGTACAGTTTTTTAGTAATAGATTGTGAAGGGGGAGTCTCAATACTCTCTGCTTTATTATCAGGTAGAACTTGTGAGCCACAAATTAAGCAATAACCTTTTTTTTTCGTGTAATCTAGTTGGATATCCCCGCCACAAGTTGGACATGTATCTGCTATAAATGACATTACCTTTTCCTCCAATAGATTGTTATTAATATTTCATAATGATCGAAAATCTATTCTGTGATGACGCTATTTCAAAATCAATCTATGTTGTTTCTTGATAGTCTGTTGCAAAAGTCGTTTCATGCTGCTTCTCTATAATATATATATTTCGAACAACACAATGCTTTCATTAAAATATTACTATCAATTTAACATACATATTCAGAAAATAACCAAGCTTGTAATAATTTTAATATTTTCGTACCCAATGGCGTACCCAATATTAGTTATGCACAATATTCTGTCCCATTTTTGTCGCATCAACGATTTATTCTCTAGCGTCTTTGTCTTTTTACTAATTATTATGAATTTTTCAGAACATTTGTTCTTGACAGTACTCTTCTCCGCCTCTAGAATATGATTAAAACCGAACGAACGTTCGAGAAAGAACAACATCCAAATGTAGAATTGAGGAGGGGACCGTAATGGACAAACCAGACATGAACCTGGACAAGATAGTTTCCATTTGCCGACTGGAGAAGAAGCATAATGTGAAGCTGTACCACCAGACCAAATTGTTGCTTGAATTGTACCTCAAGGTTGTCTGGAGTGTCGAAAACAGCCTTTACGATCTCGAGTCGACGGCCACCGA
>Ga0209429_10000213_pt1 | contig 42649 bp, 30 predicted proteins | sample BarGraNGADG00212_3_FD_184493 | JGI IMG/M metagenome (GOLD analysis project Ga0209429, IMG submission 184493) | Arctic peat soil microbial communities from Barrow, Alaska - Barrow Graham LP Ref core NGADG0004-212 (SPAdes) (version 2) | ecosystem: Environmental > Terrestrial > Soil > Wetlands >... | reverse complement strand
CAAAGCTTGGAAAGGAAACCATTATTATGGCACAGAAAATTAAAGAGTTAGTAATAGTTCCAGCATTTTCATATTAAATATTGTGCCAAAAAATACACGAATTTGAGAGATTAGATACTAAAGGGGGATTTGTTTTTTCAATAGTTTTCATTAAACAGTTTTTACTCCCCTTTAGGGGTTAGGGGTAATTAAATATCAGAAACTTATGTTTGAATCTCTTAGTGAAAGACTGGAACGGTCGTTTAAAATCCTGAAAGGTGAAGGTAGAATTACCGAAATCAATGTGGCGGAAACGCTGAAAGATGTACGTAAAGCCCTTTTGGATGCCGACGTAAACTATAAAATTGCCAAAACATTTACCGAAACAGTAAAAGAAAAAGCGCTGGGTCAGAACGTGCTTACTTCGCTGAAGCCAAATCAGTTGATGGTAAAAATTGTTCACGACGAATTAGCTCAGCTCATGGGCGGTCAGAGCGTGGATATCAATCTGAAAGGTTCTCCAACCATAATTTTAATGGCCGGTTTGCAAGGTTCCGGTAAAACGACATTTTCCGGTAAACTGGCTAATTTGCTTAAAACAAAACGAGGTAAAAATCCTTTGCTGGTGGCTTGTGACGTCTATCGTCCGGCAGCTATTGAGCAGCTGAAAGTGATCGCCGAACAACTCGGAGTACCTGTTTATTCAGATTTGGAAAGCAAAAATCCGGTAGCGATTGCCGAGGCTGCTTTAAAATATGCCAAACTGCATGGAAATGATGTGGTAATTGTCGATACGGCTGGTCGTTTGGCGGTGGACGAAATGATGATGAACGAAATTGCAGCCATCAAAAAAGCCTTGCAGCCTCAGGAAATTCTCTTTGTTGTGGATTCCATGACCGGACAAGATGCAGTCAATACGGCAAAAGAATTTAATGATCGTCTTAATTTTGATGGCGTTATCCTGACCAAACTCGATGGTGATACACGTGGCGGAGCGGCATTATCTATTCGTTCGGTGGTAAACAAACCGATTAAATTTGTCGGAACAGGCGAAAAAATGGATGCGTTGGATGTATTTTATCCCGAACGTATGGCCGATCGGATTTTGGGGATGGGTGATATTGTTTCGTTGGTGGAACGTGCTCAGGAACAATACGATGAAGATGAAGCAAGACGCATTCAAAAACGAATTGCCAAAAATCAATTTGATTTTAATGACTTTATTTCTCAGATTGAACAAATCAAGAAAATGGGGAATATCAAAGATTTAGCAGCCATGATACCCGGCATGGGAAAAGCGTTAAAGGATGTGGATATTGACGATAACGCATTTAAAGGAATCGAAGCCATTATTCATTCCATGACACCCCGCGAACGCGAAAATCCAAACTTGTTGAACGGAAGCCGCAAACAACGCATTGCCAAAGGAAGCGGAACGACTATTGTGGATGTAAATCGTTTGCTGAAACAATTCGAACAAACCGGCAAAATGATGAAAATGGCTACCATGAGTCAGGGAAAATTGAAAATGGGAAAACACAGATAATGTATCAATATGCTAATATGCCAATTAACAGATGAACTAATTAACCAATTAACTAAATGTCCTATAAACTTATTGATGGTAAAGCCATTTCTGAACTGGTAAAAACAGAAATTGCCAAAGAAGTAAAACAAATGGTGGCAGCTGGAAAGCGTGCTCCGCATTTGGCTGTCATTATTGTTGGTCATAATGGTGGTAGCGAAACGTATGTGGCTCATAAAGTGAAATCGTGCGAACAAGTTGGTTTTACCTCTACCAAAATTACGTTTGAAGACGACGTAACTGAAAATGAATTACTTGCTAAAATTGATGATCTTAATAAGGACAATGGATTGGATGGTTTTATCGTTCAGTTGCCTTTACCAAAACATATTTCCGAACAAAAAGTAATCGAAGCCATTGATTATCGCAAAGATGTGGATGGTTTTCATCCCGTTAATGTTGGACGGATGTCAATAGGTTTGCCTTGTTTTGTTTCGGCTACGCCTTCGGGAATTATGGAATTAATTAAACGATATGAAATCCCTACATCCGGTAAAAACTGTGTGGTCATCGGGCGCAGCAATATCGTTGGTAAACCGGTGGCTTCGTTGATGATGCAAAAAGGGTATCCGGGCGATGCTACAGTTACCGTTTGCAACAGTCGCACTAAAAATCTGAAAGAAATTTGCCTGCAGGCTGATATCATTATTGCTGCGTTGGGAAAGCCTGAATTTCTCACTGCCGATATGGTAAAAGAAGGTGCCACAGTTATCGATGTTGGTACAACCCGCGTTCCGTCCAACAAAACCAAAAGCGGTTTCCGATTAAGCGGCGATGTGAAATTCGATGAAGTGGCTCCGAAATGTTCATTTATTACGCCGGTTCCGGGTGGTGTAGGACCCATGACGATCGTTTCGTTGTTAAAAAATACTTTATTAGCTGCTAAAGGGGAAATTTATTGACCCCTAACCCCTAAAGGGGGATTTAAATACTTTCGTCTTTGATTTAAGATTTTTTATAATTAATACTAACTTATTTCCCCTTTAGGGGTTAGGGGTCATGGCTTTATTTTACGTTCCAAATCTGGCTTCCGGCAACGTTCTTCCTGAGGAAGAATCGCAACATGCAGTCAAAGTATTGCGTTTGCAGATCGGTGACGAAATTGTCGTGGTAGATGGAGTTGGAGGCTATTACAAAGCTCAAATCACCAACCCACATCCTAAACATTGTGATTTTGAAATTATTGAAACACAAACCGGGTTTGGTAAACGAGATTACAAACTGCATATCGCCATTGCACCTACCAAAAATATAGAACGAATGGAGTGGTTTATCGAAAAAGCCACCGAAATTGGCATTGATGAAATTACACCCATCATTTGTCGTTTTTCCGAACGGAAGAACGTAAAAGAAGAACGTTTGGAGAAAATAATTATTTCGGCATCCAAACAATCTGTGAAAGCTTACTTTCCCAAGCTGAATCCGCTTTGCACGTTTGATGAATTAATGAAGAAACATCACGCAAGTCAGAAGTTTATCGCGCATTGTTACGAAGAAGACAAAAAACTACTTCAAAATGAAATGAAGAAATCGTCGGATATACTTATATTGATTGGACCTGAAGGCGATTTCAGCAAAGAAGAAGTTCAGAAAGCAATTTCACTTGGTTTTGTTCCGGTTTCGTTGGGCAATAGTCGTTTAAGGACCGAAACTGCCGGTGTGGTGGTGTGTAATATAGTGGCGATTGTAAATCAATTTTAATATCGCAAAGCAAATATCACGACCAAAGGGAGTAAATAACGCCTAAGGCACTTAAGGCAAAAGGTTTTTATTTCCCTTGTTCCAACAACAGCGTTTTTGTTGGTTGGTCGCACACTTCGGTTGGACCATAATATTGAATTGGTCCGGGATAAATATAGCTGATTTTATCGTCAGCCCAGTCTTCGCGAACCGATTCAAAATATTTGAATGGAGCACCATCCAACCTTACCAACGCTTTTTGTATAACCGGTTTCATTTTCCCGTTGCGATGTTCCATGTTCATCATCATCGTAATAGGCACACCGCCGGCAATCCATTTTGCTGCAGGTGCAATCAGGTTGCGAATACAAGCCATATAACCCGTTTTCCCTTCGGAAATTAAAATCGCTGCCGTATAACCCAATGAATAAGTATAGTCAGCATCAAAATTTGATGGAATAGCACAGCGTCCTTCGTAACCAAAAAAGTGGTTGATAGATGCAAATTTACCTTTGTACTTTCCTTCTGCTTTAAGTTGTGCCAATCGTTTTGCCACCATTTCGATTAACAATTTTTCTGTTTCAATTAATGAAACCTGAACGTTTCCGTGTGGGTCGCGGTCGAGTGTCAATTGTTTGGCAATTCCTTTTGGTAAACTGCGATAGATCTCGCAACTGTCGTGTGAAAGCATCCCCTTTACATATTCGCGTTTTTCGTCATCAGAAACCAATGCGTTAAAATCATCGTTTTGAACCAATAAATCATTCAGTTCTTCAATCAGTTTTTTCATGGCAGGAATGAACTCGATTAAACCTTCCGGAATCAGGATTGTCCCGAAGTTTAAATCATGTTTAGCCCTATATACAACTACTTTTACAATTTCTTCGACTACATCGTTCAACGTCATATTTTTTGCCTCCACTTCTTCGGAAACAATGCAAATATTAGGTTGACTCTGGAAAGCACACTCCAGCGTAATATGCGAAGCCGAACGGCCCATCAACCGGATAAAGTGCCAGTATTTCTTAGCAGAATTAGCATCGCGTTGAATATTCCCAATTAATTCAGAATACACTTTACAAGCGGTGTCAAATCCGAATGAAGTTTCAATCATTTCGTTTTTCAAATCGCCATCAATTGTTTTTGGACAACCGATTACTTGAACTCCGGTATTCCGTTGGGAATAATATTCAGCCAAAACGCAGGCATTTGTATTTGAATCATCGCCGCCAATAATAACGATGGCATTTATTTCAAGTTTTTCGCAAATTTCAGCCCCTTTATCATATTGCCATTCTTCCTCGAGTTTGGTACGTCCGGAACCAATAATGTCGAAACCACCGGTATTACGGTATTCGTCAACAATTTCTGCCGTAAGTTGAATATATTGATGATCAACCAATCCGCTCGGGCCACCCAAGAAACCGTATAATTTATTTTCAGGATGCAGGGCTTTCAGTCCGTCAAATAAGCCACAAATCACATTGTGTCCGCCCGGTGCCTGTCCACCCGAAAGAATAACGCCTACACCTACAATAGGATATTCTTTTTTTACACCTGTTTCGAAAGTTACCAACGGCATGCCGTAGGTGTTAGGGAACAAGTTTCTAATGTCTATTTGGTCAGCAATCGATTCGGTTTCGGCACCTTCCTTAAGTACTACATTGCCATTTAGCACAGCAGGCAACTTGGGTTCATAAGCAGCACGTGCAATTTCTAAAGCACTTTTAGTCATTGATTTCATAAACGAAATTATTATTGGTTTGATTTCCAATTACATATTAATATGAGAACTGGTTGCAAAATTAATCAAAAAAAATCGATAATACAAGACAGATGGAAGCTATAATATTTGATATTTTACTCCTTTAACTCTATCAAATCAGTTGTTCTAATCAATTTAATCCACTCAATTACCCCTTGCAACTTATTTTTATTACAATGAACTAAATTCTCAATTATTTTCACTACCTTTGCACCCAATTTAAAAACAACTATACGTTGGGAGTAAATATCCGAATTTCACTGCATTATATTAGCAGTAGGCTTACCAAAATGGTACACGTTTTCATTAGAGAATGAAATTATCGCCGGATGAATGCTTAAAAACGTGTACTAAAAACAAACAAATGACATTTAGAGAATTGAATTTGAAGGACGATATTTTATCGGCCATCGAAGAACTTGGTTACGAGCAACCTATGCCCGTACAAGAAAAAGTTATTCCGTTTATGCTCGAACAGACCGCTGATTTAGTGGCATTGGCACAAACAGGAACAGGTAAAACAGCAGCTTTTGGGTTGCCGGTATTAAACATGATAGATCCTACGCGGAAGCAGGTTCAGGCACTTGTGCTTTCACCAACCCGCGAATTGTGTATCCAGATTGCAAACGACCTGAAAGGGTATTCTAAAAATATGCGTGGAATGCGCATTGTGCCGGTGTATGGCGGCGAAGATATTCGTACACAATTACGCCAGTTAGATACCGCTCCGCAAATTATCGTGGCAACTCCGGGTCGTTTGATCGACCTGATTGAACGTGGAAAAATTGAATTAGGAACCATCGACTTTTTGGTACTTGATGAAGCTGATGAAATGCTAAACATGGGTTTCAAAGAAGATATTGAAACTATTCTGGAAAGCACTCCGTCTACACGTCGTACGATGCTTTTCTCAGCTACCATGCCAAAAGAAATTGCCAATATAGCCAAACGCTATATGAAGAATTTCGAGGAAATTACTGTTGGAACTAAAAATTCGGGAGCTGAAAATGTTGAGCATATCTATTATATTTCACAAGCCAAACAACGTTATCTGGTATTGAAACGTATCGTGGATTTGAATCCCGATATTTATGGGATTGTATTCTGCCGTACCCGTCAGGAAACCAAAGAAGTGGCTGATCATTTAATGCACGACGGTTACAATGCGGATGCACTTCATGGCGATCTTTCGCAAGCTCAACGCGATACAGTCATGCAAAAATTCCGTATCCGTAACATTCAATTATTGGTGGCAACCGATGTGGCTGCGCGCGGATTGGACGTAAGCGATTTGACACACATAATCAATTATAACCTCCCGGATGATATAGAAATCTATACGCATCGTAGCGGTCGTACCGGTCGTGTCAATAAAAAAGGGGTTTCAGTTTCCATTATCCATTCCAAAGAAAAGTTCAAAATCAAAGATATCGAGCGCATGCTTCGCAAAACTTTTGAACAACAACAAATTCCGAACGGGTTGGAAGTATGTAAAAAGCAATTGTTTTTTATGATTGACCGCATGCAAAATGTGGAAGTGAGCGAAGAACAAATTGCACCTTACATTCCTCAAATCATGAAACAATTGGAAGGATTGTCGAAAGAAGAAATTCTGAAACGATTCGTATCGTTGGAATTCAACCGATTCCTTGATTATTACAAAGATGCCGAAGATTTGAACTATCACGAACATGTAAGGGAACGTGGTGAACGAAGCGACAGACCGGAACGTGGTGACCGTCCGGAAAGAGGAGAACGTGGTGAACGCGGAAGCAGAACCGGCAACAAAGTTCGTTTGAAAATGAATGTCGGAGAAAAAGAAGGTATTGATCCAAAACGCTTTTTGGGAATCATCAATGATGTAACCGGCGACAAATCCATCAGCATTGGAGCTATTGAAGTAACCAATAAATTTACGTTTTTCGATGTATTTTCCGATCAGGTAGAAAAAGTAGTTTTGGCATTTGCTGGTGAAACAGATTATGTTGTATCAGAAGCAAAAGGAAGCAAAACATTCGAAGGCGGTGGAAGTCGCAAACCTGAATATCGCCAACGCAGCGAACGCAGTTCCGAACCGCGCTCAGGTGGAAGCAGCTGGAGAGGTGGTGATCGTGGTTCTCGTCCTGCAGCGAGTGCCGGAAGTGCCGGAAGCGAAGAAAAACCATGGCGCAAGCGAGAATCAAGCGATCGAGGAAGCCGTCCTTACTCAGGTGGTGGTGACCGTAAAAGTAGCGGCTACAAAAAAAGATATTAATTTATAAGGAAATCCCGAACGATTCATTTCATTCGGGATTTTTTGTTTTTATATTTGCATTAAAAAAAGATTTGTTTTTTAATTTTTAATTTTTATTTCTTCCAAAAAAAAACTAACTTTGCAACTCTAAAAAATGAAGTAAATAATTTATTTATAAATTTAATAATCTAATATGAGTTACACAAAAAGAGTCTATACTTTTGGTAATGGACAAGCTGAAGGAAAAGCAGACATGAAAAATTTGCTCGGAGGAAAAGGAGCAAATCTCGCTGAAATGAATTTGATTGGAGTGCCGGTTCCTCCTGGATTCACTATCACCACTGATGTTTGTACTGAGTATTTTGCATTGGGAAAAGATAAAGTAGTAGAGCTTTTGAAACCTGAAGTTGAAAAAGCCATTGCCGGAGTTGAAAAACTGATGAATTCTAAATTCGGTGATATTGAAAATCCATTGTTGGTTTCAGTACGTTCGGGTGCTCGCGCTTCCATGCCGGGTATGATGGACACCATTTTAAACTTAGGTTTAAACGATGCAGTTGTTGAAGGTTTAATTCGCAAAACCGGAAATGCTCGTTTTGCCTGGGATTCATACCGCCGTTTTGTACAAATGTACGGCGACGTGGTTTTAGGAATGAAACCGGCAAACAAAAACGATATTGATCCTTTTGAAGAAATTATAGAACATATAAAAAAAACCAGAGGCGTAGAATTAGACACTCAGCTTTCGGTTGACGATTTGAAAGAATTGGTGACTAAGTTTAAAGCTGCTGTGTTGAAACAAACAGGTCATAACTTCCCCGATTCGGCTTACGAACAACTTTGGGGTGCAATTTGCTCTGTATTTGACTCTTGGATGAACGACCGTGCTATTTTTTATCGCAAAATGGAAGGAATTCCTGCCGAATGGGGAACAGCCGTAAGCGTACAATCCATGGTATTTGGAAATATGGGTGAAACTTCTGCAACCGGAGTTTGCTTTAGTCGCGACGCTGCTACCGGCGAAGACATTTTCATTGGTGAGTATTTGATAAATGCACAAGGTGAAGACGTAGTTGCCGGAATTCGTACTCCACAACAAATTACAAAAGAAGGTTCACAACGTTGGGCAGTTTTGGCTGGCGTTTCTGAAACCGATCGCGTTGCAAAATTTCCTTCGATGGAAGAAGCAATGCCATCAATTTACAAAGAATTAGATGCAATCCAAACCAAATTGGAAAATCATTATAAAGATATGCAAGACATGGAATTTACCGTGCAAGAAGGAAAATTGTGGTTTTTGCAAACCCGTAATGGAAAACGCACCGGTGCTGCCATGGTCAAAATTGCCATCGACTTGTTCCATCAAGGTGTGATAGATGAAAAATCTGCCATTTTGCGCATTGATCCAAACCGTTTGGACGAACTCCTTCACCCAATTTTCGACAAAGAAGCCATCAAAGAAGCAAAATTGATTGCTAAAGGATTGGCTGCTTCTCCCGGAGCTGCTTCGGGTAGAGTTGTTTTCAATGCCGATGATGCAGCAGAATGGGCAGCAAGTGGCGAAAAAGTAATCATGGTTCGTGTTGAAACATCGCCTGAAGATTTAGCTGGTATGGCTGCTGCTCAGGGAATTTTGACAGCACGTGGCGGTATGACTTCTCACGCTGCAGTTGTGGCTCGTGGTATGGGTAAATGTTGTGTTTCGGGTGCCGGAACATTAAAAATTGACTATACTAACAAAATAATGGAAGTAGACGGCATAACAGTAAAAGAAGGAGATTACATTTCACTCAATGGTTCTACCGGTGATATTTTCTTAGGAAAAGTAGGAACAACCGAAGCTGAATTGGATGCCGATTTTGCAGAACTCATGACTTTGGCTGATAAACATACCAGAATGACCGTTCGTACAAATGCCGATACGCCTCATGATGCTATGGTTGCCCGTAAATTTGGTGCAACCGGAATTGGTCTTTGCCGCACCGAACATATGTTCTTCGAAGGTGAAAAAATTAAAGCCATGCGCGAAATGATTTTGGCTGAAAATGAATCCGGACGTCGTATTGCTTTGGCAAAAATTCTTCCTTATCAGGAAACTGACTTTGAAGGAATTTTTGAAGCGATGGCAGGTTGTCCTGTTACTGTTCGACTTATTGACCCACCGTTGCACGAATTTGTTCCTCACGATGAAAAAGGTCAACAGGAAATGGCTGAAGCCATGGGCGTTTCCATAAAAGTTATCAAACAACGTGTTGATGCGCTTCACGAACAAAACCCTATGTTAGGTCACCGTGGTTGTCGTTTAGGAATCACATTCCCTGAAATCACCGAAATGCAAACACGTGCTATTCTTGGGGCAGCTTTGGTTCTCAAGAAAAAAGGAATCAAGGTTCTTCCTGAAATAATGGTTCCATTGGTTGGTATCAAGTTCGAGTTCAACGAACAAGATAAAATTATACGTGAAACAGCTGCCAAACTGTTTGAAGAAAGAGGCGACAGCATCGCGTTCAAAGTAGGAACTATGATAGAAATTCCTCGTGCTTGCTTAACAGCTGATCGAATTGCTGTAACCGCCGAATTCTTCTCTTTTGGAACCAATGACTTAACGCAAATGACTTTCGGTTATTCACGTGATGATATTGCTTCATTCTTGCCTATCTATCTTGAAAAGAAAATTTTGAAAGCAGACCCATTCCAGGTACTTGACCAAATTGGTGTTGGTCAATTGGTACAAATGGCAACCGAAAAAGGACGTTCTGTTCGACCTGACCTGAAAGTTGGTATTTGCGGAGAACATGGAGGCGAACCTTCATCAGTAGAATTCTGCCACCGTGTTGGATTAAATTATGTAAGTTGCTCACCATTCCGTGTGCCAATTGCTCGTTTGGCTGCAGCACAGGCTGCATTGAGAAACTAAATCAAGAGTCAATTTACAAATAAAACAGGCTATCTCGCAATGAGATAGCCTGTTTTTTATATCATAAACTACCGATTAAAAACTATTTCTTCTTCTGTCCTCTGGTTTTTGGTTTGCCATATTTCAAACGCATTGATTCCTTCCGTCTTATTTTCATGTTTACTTTCAGGTTTTTTTCTTTTTTCTCATGAAATGCCTCACCTCCTTCTTCTTTCTTTGGCATTGAAACAAGTACATTTTTCATTTTCACTTGCGGCATTTCATCCATTGTCAATTCTTTTGAAACCTCCACTTCTACAGGCATAGCAGTCATCGGAATTTTACGATTCATCAAAGCTTCTATTGCTTCGCTATTTTCCTTGTCTGCCTTGGTGATAAAAGTCAGCGCAACACCTTTTTTATCAGCACGACCTGTACGACCAATTCGGTGCATATAGTTCTCGGGAACTTCCGGAACATCAAAGTTGACCACGTGCGACACATCCGAAATATCGAGTCCACGAGCCACAATATCCGTAGCAATCAACACTCGATATTCACTTTCCTTGAAACCTCTCATGGATTCAAAGCGGTTATTCTGGCTCTTATTGGAGTGAATCAGTCCAAATTGTTCCGGAAATTTTGACGAAATTTGTTCATATAAAGTATCTGCCAGTTTTTTTGTTGAAGTAAAAACCAATACTTTTGAAAACTCCGGATGGTTATTCAACAAGAATTCCAGCATATTTACTTTGGTGTAAAAGTTGGGTATTCTGAATCCCATTTGTTTGATATTTTCGAGTGGCGTTCCGGTTGGTGCAGCCTCAATTTCAATCGGTTCAACAAAAAAATCGTGAACCAAATCCTTCAATTCTTCTGAAATAGTAGCCGAAAACATCAGATTCTGACGTTTTGCCGGCAACAAATCGATAATGCGAACCAATTGCGGCCGAAAACCGAGATTCAACATTTCATCTACTTCGTCAATCACAAATCGTTTGATTGACTTCAATTTAAGTGTTCCGTTCAAAGCAAAATCCAACAAACGGCCGGGAGTTGCCACCAACACATCAACACCTGCCACAATCAATGGAGTCTGACGAATCATATTCACTCCACCATACACGCCAACAATCCGAACGTTCATGTAAGTTGTCAGTTTTTCAACTTGTTCAACCACCTGAATTACAAGTTCGCGCGTTGGTACAACCACCAATATTTGAGGATTTTTTTCTTTGGTGAATTTCCAAAGACGAAGACAAGGAAGCAAATAAGCAATCGTTTTTCCGGTTCCGGTTTGCGCAATTCCAACCACATCACGTCCGGACATAACAACCGGATAGGCTTTTTCCTGTATCGTAGTTGGTTGAGAAATTCCTAAATCGGTAAGAGCATTGAGTAGCGGAGAATTGATATTAAAGTCGGTAAAGTTCATCTATTTTTTTGTATAAAGCGGCACAAAGGTACTCATATTCCGTCAATATACATAGAAATGATAAACTGTAAACTATGAACTATGAACTATCAACTGTTTATGGTGCCAATCTGGAAATTTTCCATTCACCGGATTCTTTAGTGAATAACAAACGGTCGTGCAACCGGTTTGCCCTTCCCTGCCAAAACTCAATGGAACTCGGTTTCACTGAATAGCCGCCCCAATGTGGTGGTTTTGGCACTTCATTTCCGAATTTTTGTTGATAATACTGAAACTGTTTTTCCAAAAAATCGGTTGAGTGAATTAGTTGACTTTGTGGCGAAGCCCACGCACTCAATTGATTTTCAATCGGTCGTGATTTAAAGTATGAAGTTGAAATTGTTTCGCTGATTTTTTCAACAGTACCAGTCACCCGGACCTGTCGTTCCAAAGCCGGCCAAAAAAACAACAAAGAAACCCTTTTGTTTTGAGCCATTTGTTGCGCTTTGTGCCCTTCGTAATTGGTATAAAAAACAAAACCTTTCGCTGATAATTCTTTTAGTAAAACCATTCTCGAATGTGGTTGGTAAAATTCATCAACCGTTGAAAGAACCATTGCAGTTGGTTCTAATTGATCGCTTTCGATGGCCGCTTGTAGCCATATATCGAACTGATCGAAGGGATCTGGAAGAACATTTTGTTCGTCCAAAGTAGAAAAAATGTATTGTTTACGAATGTCGTGAAGCATAATTTTGATTTACTATTTTTTCATTTACAATTTCTTACCGAATTAAACAATTCTGGAATCAATTGGTTTATTTTCAAAATAAAATTCTAATCAAAATGCGTCATTTTATTTACTATTTATCAATTATCGTACAGATAAGTTTCAAGTTGTAATTCAATTAAAATTCAATCACTTTTTGATGCACTTTCAAATTGTTTTAACTAATTTTTCAAAAAGAAACAAGTACCTTTGGGGCATAAAATAAAAAAATCTCCTCGTTATGAAAGACTTGCTTCAATCCCGTCACATAGGCATTTCAGAACAAGACGAAGCTTTTATGCTTCAAACAGTTGGCGTAAAAAACCTCGATGAATTAATCGATCAAACAATTCCGGCTTCTATTCGTTTAGACGAAACTATCGAACTGCCCGAACCACTTACCGAGCGACAATATGCCGAACATATTGCGGAAATAGCTTCTAAAAACAAGCTTTTCACTTCGTATATCGGACAAGGTTGGTACGACACCATCGCTCCGGCTGTTATCCAACGAAATATATTTGAAAATCCATCGTGGTACACATCTTACACACCGTATCAGGCTGAAATTTCACAAGGAAGACTGGAGGCATTGCTGAATTTCCAGACAGCTGTTTGTGATTTCACCGGAATGCCGCTTACCAATGCTTCATTACTCGACGAAGCCACTGCCGCTGCCGAAGCTGCCACCATGATGTTCAATCTGCGCAGTCGTGAACAAGTTAAAGACAATGCGAATGTGCTTTTCGTCGATCAAAATTGTTTTGCTTCTATTTTGGCGGTTCTTAAAACACGTGCTGCAGCACAAGGCATTCAATTGGAAATTGGAAATTATGACACTTGTAAATTTTCAAATTCATATTTTGGGGCAATTATACAATATCCGAATGCAAACGGTAACATTGAAGATTATGCAGAATTTGTAAACGAAGCTCATGTTGTGGGTTGTAAAGTAGCTGTGGATGCCGATATTTTAAGTTTGGCATTGCTGACACCTCCCGGAGAATGGGGCGCTGATATTTGTTTTGGCTCTACACAACGTTGGGGAATTCCTATGGGATTTGGTGGTCCTTCGGCTGCATATTTTGCCACACGGGACGAATTTAAACGCGACATGCCCGGACGAATTATAGGAATTAGTAAAGATGTAAATGGCAAACCTGCTTTGCGCATGGCGTTGCAAACCCGCGAACAACATATCAAACGTGAAAAAGCAACGTCGAATATTTGTACTGCACAAGCATTATTGGCTTCCATGTCTGGATTTTACACGGTTTACCACGGAGCGCAAGGAATTAAATCTATCGCACAACGAATTCATGCCATTGCCACTTATATCAACGAAATACTTCCGGTTTACGGTTTCTCTCAGGAAAATGAAAACTTCTTCGACACATTGAAAATCAGTTTGCCCGAAGGAGTTTCGGTAGAAAAATTCAAAAAAATTGCGTTAGAATTTGAAGTGAACTTCCATTACTTCGAAACAGGTGAAATCGGCATCAGTTTCGATGAAACGACAGATGTTGACGATGTGAATACATTGATTGAGATTTTGGCTGCAGCGGTTGATAATGCTCCTGTTTATGCAGATGAGGAAGATTTAGACGGTTTGAAATCGTTCGACGAAAGTTTGGAACGTAAATCAGATTTCCTAACCAACGAAGTGTTTAGCAAGTACCACAGCGAAACAGAAATGATGCGTTATATCAAAAAACTGGAACGCCGTGATATTTCACTCACTCACTCCATGATTTCGCTGGGTTCGTGTACCATGAAGCTGAACGCCGCTTCGGAATTACTTCCGTTGAGCCGTGCAGAGTTTGGTGGAATGCATCCTTTGGCTCCTGCCGAACAAACCGAAGGTTACAATGAACTGATTTTGGAACTGGAAAAATACCTGACGGCTATTACCGGATTTTCGGCTTGCAGTCTGCAACCAAACTCAGGCGCAGCCGGTGAATATACCGGATTGATGACCATTCGTGAATACTTTAAATCGAAAGACGAAACATTCAGAAATACTTTGTTGATTCCTGCTTCGGCTCACGGAACTAATCCTGCTTCAGCACATCAGGCCGGATTTGAAATTTTGGTAGTGAAATGCGACGTAGGTGGAAATACCGATCTGACCGATTGGAACGAAAAAGCGGAAGCGAACAAAGATAAATTAGCCGGTTGTATGATTACGTATCCTTCCACACACGGAATTTTTGAAGCACATATCAAGGAAATGTGCGAGGCTATTCACCAAAACGGCGGACAAGTTTACATGGACGGTGCCAATATGAATGCCCAGGTTGGATTGACCAATCCCGGAACGATAGGTGCCGATATTTGCCACCTGAATCTGCATAAAACTTTTGCCATTCCGCACGGTGGCGGTGGTCCGGGTGTTGGTCCGATTTGTTGTGCAGCGCATTTGGCAGCATTTCTTCCAAGCAAAACCTTTGGACAAAACACTGTTTCGGCAGCGCCTTACGGCAGCGCCAGCATTTTGCCCATTACGTACGGATATATTCGCATGTTGGGTGAAGAAGGACTGACACGTGCCACGAAAATTGCTATTTTAAATGCCAATTATCTGGCTGCACGCCTGAAAGACAGTTACGGTGTGTTGTATACCGGCGAAAATGGACGGGTTGGTCATGAATTGATTCTGGAAGCCCGTAACTTCAAAGCAACTTCGGGCATTACCGAAACCGATATTTCCAAACGTTTAATGGATTATGGCTTCCACGCTCCGACCCTTTCGTTCCCGGTGCATGGAACGCTGATGATCGAGCCTACCGAAAGCGAATCATTGGCAGAACTGGATCGGTTTGCCGACGCGATGTTGCAGATTTATGCCGAAATAAAAGATGTGGAAAACGGAACAGCCGATGCCACCGACAACGTATTGCTGAATGCTCCTCACCCTGAATATGCAATCGTGGATGACGAGTGGAATCATCCTTACAGCCGCACGAAAGCTGCTTATCCAACCGCTTGGGTTGCCGAGAATAAATTCTGGGTAAACGTGGCGCGTGTTGATAATGCGTTTGGTGATCGGAATCTGGTTTGTACTTGCAGACCAACAAGTGATTGGGAGGAGTAAGAAAACCCCTAGCCCCGTTCGACTGAGCTCACGCCGAAGTCTATCGGGATGAGGAGGAAGAGGTGAAGCAGGAGACTCTTAAAATATCATTTTGAAACCCTTACCATGTATGTTTAACAGTAAAACCGAATCATCTTCTTTTAAATATTTTCGGATTTTGCAAATATAAACATCCATACTTCTTGCACTTTGATAGGAGATGTTGTTCCAAACGGCATACAAACATTCAAACCGTGTAAGCATTTTATTATTATTTGCACTTAAATAGACAAGTAATTGCATTTCGATTGATGTCAGTTTTTTGCTTATACCAAACCTTGTCAACATTCTGGTTCTCGCATTCAGGCTAAACGATCCAATCTGATACTCTTCAACTTTCATAATTGCCTTTATTACCTCCGATAAGTCAGGGTTTCTAACTTTAGCAAGCTGTTTAATTTCGTACATTTCTTCCTTTATCAGTAAATTAATTCTGTTTAACAGATAATTTGTTTCTATAAAAGACGTTTCCGTTAAATTTGGGAGCTTATCAAACTTTTCAATAACTTGATTCAGCAATTGCTCAATTTCTTTAATTAAATGTTCAGTCATATTTATGTGATTTTTGTTTATTTATTCCTCCCCCTCGTCCCGATAGCGTTCGACTGAACTCACGCCGAAGTCTATCGGGAGTAACGAGAGGTTAATGGTTATTTGTTTCTAACAATGCACTATATTAAATCAATTTCAATAATACTGCTCAGTCCTGCGTAATTTCACGCAGAACTGTACAAATACTCTTCAGCTCTGGCTACCAATCCCGTTCTTACTGGGTTTTCATGAATATAGTTGATACGTTGCTCCCCCGACCTGACGGATATACCAATCTTATTCTTTTTACATAATGATTCGGACTGGTTATTGGGATTTATTCATTTAATTTAGAACATATCTGGCCCGACGGGACAACTAATCGGCTGAACCTCATTAATGAAATTCAGCCGATTGTGTTTTAACAGGCAAGTTTGAAAACTTGATTCTAACCTTTTTCCCACATGATGCAATCGTGCGGGAGCTGGGGTTGGTTTCGGCGAATGTCTCCAGACTTCACCGAACTGAACACAGTTGCCACATGAAGCAGCGTCCTCAGTTGTTTTACTCAATAAGCATATTGATCATGGCATAATGGGTGAGTTCTACATTGCTTTTAATTTTCAATTTTTCAAAGATCCGAACCCTGTATGTAAACACGGTACTGATACTCAATACCAGTTCAGTAGCAATATCTTTCACTTTTTTGCCTTCGGCAAGCATAAACATGATTTCGCGTTCGCGGTTCGACAATTGTTCGTGTGGTAAAGCATCCTGTTCGGGCACAACATCAAAAGCCATGTGTTCGGCCAGCGCAATGCTCAGATACCTTCCTTTTGTACTGATTTTTCTGATAGCAACAACCAACTCATCCAGTGCCGTATCTTTGCATAGGTAACCTGCCGCTCCGGCTTTTAAGGTGCGTAATGCAAATTTATCTTCGGGATGTATGCTCAACACCAAAATACGGAGTTCCGGCTTCACAATTTTCAGGTCGCAAAGTAAATCAATCCCGCTTCTGCCGAGCATATTCATATCCAACAGCATGACATCGCATTCGAAATCAGGCTTTTGTATTTTTTCGAGCACTTCGACTCCATTCTGTGCTTCACCTACAACTACAAAATCTGATTCCTCTTTTAGAATCATTTTTAATCCTTCACGAATAATTGCATGATCGTCAACAATAAATACTTTTATCATAACTGTGTATTTAAAAATTTAATCTATAGGAATTTATCGATCCGCCAACTGGCGGAGTGGTTGCTTATATAATTTTAATTGTAAACAATCTCTTAACTGATAACCGTCAATATTCAATTTCCAATTGTTCGGCATCACTTATTGTATCTGAATAGGGTATCTCAACTCTCACACTCGTACCTTTACCCACTTTACTCGTAATATTCAATTCACCCTCCAACAAAAAGACCCGTTCTTTCATGCCAATCAAACCATACGAATCTTGCCGACCTTTGTTATTCTCGTCAAACCCCACACCATTATCAACAATTACCATCACCAATTTGCCGGCAGGATTTGATAATTGTACCGTCACCAAAGTTGCCTTGGCATGTTTGATAATATTGTTGAGTGCTTCCTGAAGTATTCGAAATAATGCAACTGACCGTTCCAAATTAATATTAAGGTTCAAAATTGTGCTTTCAAACTGACTGCTTATGTGGTGCGTTTCATCAAAGTCGTGCAGGTATGATTTGCAGGCTGCTTCAAATCCAAGCAATTCAATCAATTCAGGTCGTAGACCATTCATAATCCTTCGGGTCGTTTTAATTGTATTATCAACCAGATTGGAAAGTTGATCAAATTCAGATAGTATTTCTTCTGAACTGATAACTTCTATTCCTTTCGATATTTTTTTCTTAAACAGGCCCAAATTAATTTTTAAAGCAACTAAAATTTGTCCAAGGTCATCATGTATTTCACGGGCTAATGCTATTTTTTCTTCTTCGCGAACATGTTGGAGATGCGTTGCAAATTTTCTCAATTCCTGCTGTGAATTATTCAAAGCTTCCTCCGCCTGCTTCCGTTCGGTGATGTCGCGCTGACTTCCAAGAAAACCAATTATATTCTTCTCTTCATCAATAAAAGGGGTGGCAAAACCTTCGATATTAATCGTTGTTCCATCCTTTCTTTTATTAATTAATTCCCCTCTAACCTCATCCCCGTTCAATAAGGTTTGCCAAAAACCTTCATATACTGACTTATCTAAAACCCCACTCTTTATAATGCGTGGAGTAACTTTACCAATAACCTCATCAGATGAGAAGCCGTACAAAGAAGTGAACGCAGGATTGACAAATGTGAAGATCCCTTCCCGATCGGTAAGAAATATTGCTTCCCCTGAAGTGTAAATTGCTTTTTCCAATTTTACCAGTGTTTCCGCCGCCAGCTTTCGTTCTGTAATATCGATAATAATTACCTGATAATGCTTGACCCCATTCCACAAAACTTCTTTTCTCCAAACTTTTACGTAGCGGACTTCCGCGTTTCTACTTACAATACTTAGCTCATAATCAAATATATCATGCCCATTTTTTATTTTTTCTTTTCTTATCTGATTTTGAGTATAACTTTCGGGAGTGTATCTGTTTATTGCCGGTATACTTCTGAATTCTTCCAGACTGTTATATTCATAAATATCAAGGAAGGCTTTATTTACATAAATTGTTTCTCCTTCGATGGAAATAATACGTATCCCCAAAGGAGATTCTGAAATGGAACGATGGAAATTTTCCTCCGATTGGAGAATTGCTTTGTTGGCAATGATTAATTCGCTGAGAAGTTTTTTCCGTTCTATTGCAAATTGAATTGTCTTTCCAAGCAGGGTACTGTTTAAATCCTGTTTTGTAATGTAATCCTGCGCACCTTCTTTAATCAGTGATAATGATAATTCTACATCTTGCATTCCGCTTACTAAAACAACAGGAATCTTCTGCGCAAAATTTATTACTGTATAGAAAGTCTTTATTCCTGAGCTGTCGGGTAAATTAAGGTCGAGCAGAATGAGAATGAAGTCATTCTTTTTGATTTGCTCGCATCCTTCTTTCAACGTTTCAGCTATAATAAGCCGGTAATTAATGGAAGTGATTTCTTTCAGCATCTCTTTAATCAACCTGCTGTCACCGGGATTATCCTCAATCAGGAGTATTGTTTGTTCTTCTGTATTTTTCATAATCCGGGAAGTTTAACTAAGGTGAGCCAAAAATCTTCAATTGATTTTACCACTTCAAAGAATTTATTCAGGTCAATAGGCTTGCTTAGAAAACAATTTGCATGTAAATTATACGACCTGATAATATCTTCTTCGGCTTTGGATGTGGTAAGAATAATAACAGGTATGCTTTTCAGGTTGTCGTCGACTTTAATTTCAGCCAGCACTTCCTGCCCATTCTTTTTTGGCAGGTTAAGGTCGAGAATGATAAGGTCGGGGCGTGGGGCATTTTGGTATTGATTTCTTTTGAAAAGAAAATCGGTTGCCTCCTTTCCGTCATACACAATATGAAGGTTGTTTTTTACTTTCCCGCCTTTTAATGCTTCTTGCGTAAGCCGTGCATCCCCGGGATTGTCTTCTATTAAAAGAATTTCAACTAATTTTAGATTTTCCATGATGATTTTTTATTAAATTTTTATACTGGTATTGTAAAATAAAAAGTGGTTCCTTCATTTACTATTGATTCAAACCAAATTTTTCCTCCATGCCGTTCTACAATTCTTTTGCAAATGGACAGACCTATACCTGTGCCGGGATAATCTTTTACAGAATGTAATCGCTGAAAAATGATGAAAATCCTGTCGTGATATTGCATTTCCATTCCTATTCCATTATCTGCTACCGAAAATTGATACATGTTGTTCTGCTTTTTACAAGAGATATGTATTTTGGGAAATTCCGATTTCTTTTTAAACTTAATGGCATTCCCGATCAGGTTTTGAAAAACCCGTATAATCTGCGATTCATCGGCTATCAAAGTTGGCAAATCATCGTTGGTTATTAAACAAGAATTCTCAGCTATCAATAGCTGTATGTTGGAAATAACCTGCGCCAAAATATTTGAAGTGTCAACTTGCTCAAAACCCTTTCCGCGGCTGCTTATTCTCGAAAATTCGAGTAAATCGTTGAGAAGTTTTTGCATACGAATTGCCCCATCCACCGCAAAGTGAATATAATCGTTTGCATCCTGGTCTAATTTATCTTTATATTTCCGTTCAAGCAATTGCGTGTAGCTCGAAATCATACGTAAAGGTTCCTGAAGGTCGTGTGTAGCCACATAAGCGAATTGTTCAAGGTCTTTATTAGCAGTTTCCAATTCTGCTGCACGTTTTTCTTTCTCTTCGTTTTGAAAGGCAAGTTCCTTGTTGGCAAGGATTAACTCATCTGCCCGCTTTTCTTTTTCCCTGTTTTGAAAGGTAAGTTCTTTATTTGCAATAACTAATTCAGCAGCCCGTTTTTCTTTCTCTTCGTTTTGAAAGGCAAGTTCTTTGTTGGCAATGATTAACTCAGCAGCCCGCTTTTCTTTCTCTTTGTTTTGAAAGGCAAGTTCTTTGTTGGCAATACCTAGCTCTTCTACACGTTTTTCTTTCTCCTCGTTTTGAAAGGCAAGTTCTTTGTTGGCAATGATTAACTCTGCAGCCCTATTTTCTTTCTCTTTGCTTTGAAAGGTAAGCTCCTTGTCTGCGATGATAAGCTCTGCTGCCCGTTTCTTCTTCTCTTCTTTTTGAAAGACAAGCTCCTTGTCAGCGATAATTAATTCAGCAGCACGTTTTCCTTTCTCTTCGTTCTGAAAGGCAAGTTCTTTGTCAGCAATGATTAACTCATCAGAACGTTTTTCTTTTTCCCTGTTTTGGAAGGCAAGTTCTTTGTTTGCAATGATTAATTCTGCGGCCCGTTTTTCTTTCTCTTTGCTTTGAAAGGTAAGCTCCTTGTCTGCGATGATAAGCTCTGCTGCCCGTTTCTTCTTCTCTTCTTTTTGAAAGACAAGCTCCTTGTCAGCGATGATTAACTCTTGTTTCGCCTGCTTGCGGCCGGTGATGTCTTTATCGTATAATGCCTTTAAGGTATTATTCTCTTGCTGCAATTCCTGTAACTCTTTTATAAGTTCTTCTTTGGTTTTCCCCTGATCATTCATAATTGTAGGTTATCTAATGCAATTGATTTGTTGCGTGAAATTACTGAACTAGTATTTGTCTTTTAAGCATTGACTATAAAGAATCGGCGTGGTCAAATTGCCAACCGTTATTGAGGTCCGTCCAAGAACCCTGTGAACAAGTAAAGCAATGACCACGCCTTGACGTGGCGTTTTGCTAATTGTCTCTGTTCACATTTGAAAATTTGGACGGTTTCAATAACAGAATTCAGCTAAACGCTATATTTTATATCTCTTTAATTTTACATATCTCTAAAATTACATCATGCTTGTTTTTTCGCTGCTGTGCGTATGGTATCACTTACGTCAAATCCCCATTGATTCAGTTCTTTTGGATTGTCGCGGTAAATGCCCAGCAATAAATCGCGGGTCGATTTAATAGATTCGTCAATTTCAGTCAACAGCAATCCGCGTTTACTGCCATTAGCTTATTCTGCTTTCAATTTCTACTTCAACACGATCAGTTTTTTTATGTCCTTAAAGTTGCCGATTTCCAGGCTGTAGAAGTAAATACCGGGTGTAAGTTGCGAAACGTTAAATGTAACTTCATAACTGCCTGGTGCTCTATTTTCATTGACGAGCATAGCAACTTCCTGTCCACTTAAATTATAAACCGCCAGTTTTGTCTGACAGCCATGATTGCCGGAACCGGCTTGCGGGTCTTCAATACCAATCTGGTATTTTATAACTGTATTAGATTTGAATGGGTTTGGATAATTCTGGGATAATGAAGATTTGGTTGGTAAAAAGGAATCCATGGTGCGGCCGACACCGGCAACAATGTTTGCCTGAATAGCAACAGAGTCGCCTATATTACCAGAGGATGCCGGATCATTAATGCCATCGACTTTTTTACTATCCAAACTCGTCACCTCGTATGTGACACACCACGTGTTCTGTTTCGGGGCTCCGTCATGAAGCCACCAGTTATTGACGTTTGAATTAAAGATGGGATTAATCCAATAAACGTTATAATTCAAATGAGTTACGTCATTGGGATTTATTGCTTCATTCAGCCGTGTTGAAGCCGTTATTTCGTTTCCGGTGCTTGTGGTGGTTTCCATCGAATAATCAAAACTACCGTCAAAACCGATATCGAACATTTTACCCAACTCAGCGCCCAAATTCAATTTAGCTGAAATTTTATTGGTTTGAGTTTTTGATTTCTCAATTGAAATACCTGCGCTTGAAAGGGCGTTTCCGGCCCATGGGACACTTGTTTTACCAAAACTTAAAGAATTAAATGAAGCAAAATTAATACCCGGCCGTTTTATATAAGTGGAAGGGTTACCGGGATCTAAGCCCTGTTGTAATTCTACTGGCTCGATATTTATTTCAGGGTCAGTCATAGTAAAGTACCAGGTTGTATCGATGCAGGTGCCATGGACATCTTTTACAAAGTACTGAGCACGGTTAATTACCGGAGATAATGTAATATAGTATCCTTTTTCTCCTTCCTTACCAACCACTGAAATAGCTTGGGTAAACGTTTTTTTATATTCGCTTCCCCCTACATACCCATAAGCAGCACTTAAGCCTGCCTTAAAACAACCAGCCTTAAGGCTCACTTCGCCACCAACATCAAAACCAATTTCCTTAGTGCTTCCCGAAGCGGCTGAGGTAGCAAACTCCAGTTCGGAAATATCACCTGCATTAGGATTTCTGTAAGGATCAGCCAAAGGAAGATGATTTAAATAATAGGGAGGTGGACCTTCTATGTAACCGATATATTGGGTATTTTCAGGACCGGCAAGGGTAAGGGGCAATTCATCCGCAGGATCATAAACTAACCGGTCGGTTTCAGCCCAGGCACAGGCCAAATGCCAGTCCCAGTCGTCGTAAGTGGTGTAAATGAGGCACATGTACTGCCTGATATTTTTGGTAACCGTGTCTCCAATTGCGAAATTGACGGCACACAAGTTGGTTAATTGCCGCGCCCAAAGGTAATTCTGCTTTACCAGGTTGTTTTCCTGGTTTGTCCATGAGCCGCCTTCCTTCGATTGCCAGCGTTGTATCCTGTACCGGCAATAGCCGTTTTCCTTTTTGTTGAGTTTCAGAAACGCCTGAACACAATGGCCGGCACTACCCGGATCACCGGTTACAGTGCCTTCAATAAGCACAATTGACTGATACGTTCTTTTTGTCGAAATTACTGCATCTGAAATCTGGTGGTATTTGCCACTATCGTCGAAGGAGCATTCAACAGTACGGGGGTGCTTATTTCCATCAATATAAGCATACCTCAGTTTTGATTTCCGGGTACCATTTTCAGTATAAATCTCAGAAATTGCCGATATCGGTCCATAATCGCTATCAGCCGTACCATACGAAGTAATTACGCCCGAGTGCCCAAAATCTCGATAATAGGTCCAGGTTGTCAGATCAGTGGTGGTCCAAAATTGCATATAAGTCCAATAGTTTTCAGCAACCAGGCATAGTCTGTCATCTACCACTACTGCAGCCATACCATAGCCGAGTTTTTTACTTCCGGTATTTGAAAAGTCACCCGGAAGAGCAACCAACGGTCCCCAGGTATCAGCGCCTGCATTATATGCTGAATAACTTATGCCGTTTGATTTGTTTCCGACAAATAAATAAAGGACGTTATTAAAAACGACCGGTGCCGGCTGCCATTCATATGTCCCAAGATCATTAAGATTAGCCATACCGGTTGTCTTTTTCTGGGTCCAGCTTATAGTACCATTAGCCCCGGTATTGGTAAGTTTTCTTAATGAAATTTTACCTTTGCCCGCATCCTGTAAATTTGAAAAATAAAATACCTGATCTCCAAAGCTTACGGTCGCCATTGCTTTGTTTTCAGATGGGTCCATATTATCAATCTCGGTTTGTCCTTTAAAATAACCATAACTAGGTGTATTCCAATCATTAGCAGATAAGTATATAGGAACCAGCATTAAAAATGCTGCCAGAAATTTTAAATTAATTTTTTTCATTTTTAGTTCTCCTGTTATTTTCATTCAGTTTATTTATTATAATACGATTCTTAATCCAAGGTTAGCCCTTACCGGGTTTGGAAATGAGCTGCGGACATAAATTGTCAGATTTTTATTGAAGCAATAGTCGAGACCCGCAAATCCGTAAATTGCAGATCCTCTAAAATGGGAGTCAAATTCGGTATAGTTGAACACTTCATTCCCTGAGTCATCGGTTGTAAGGATTTTTTCTTCGTGAACCGAATTCACAAATTGCTGTGTAAAACCGACGCCAACATACGGCAGAAATTTTTTCAAGTGATACCCCAGTACGAGGTTTATTTCATAATACATCGATTTTAAACCGGACGAGGTAACATCTTCCCCTGATGTATTATCAACGGCTACCGAACCGGTGGTGCAATAATTATAAGAGATCATTGCCATAGCTGCCAATTTATCGGTTATGGCCTTTTTGTAATCAACTGCTAAACCCATTGTTAGTGCAGGGTTATTTGTGTTGATGGTTTGTGTGTTTTCATCGGATATAAAACTTTTGAAATTAACATGATTTACTCCCAAATATCCGCTAATGCCAAGGCCATCAATAGCCTGGTAACCTACTTTTAGCCCGGTCATGCTGTTGTTGTATTCGGTATCGAAATTGTCGTTGTACTCCTGGATTTCATCAGAGGTAAAATCGTAAGAGGATTCTCCTTGCCACAACTTATAGTTGTTGGTATGAGAAATAAGCTCAAGCTTTTTAAAGCTGGTAAACTCATAAAATGGAGTTAAAAAAAATACTCCTTTTTTTAGCCCGACAGGACTTGCGTTGTTTTCGGGAATGATAGTTGCCTGCGGTGGCTGGTTGCCCGGACCGGGGGACTGGGCTTTGCTTTGAAATGTGAATACACATGTCAGGATAGCAAGGATCGCAATTGTAATGACTTTTTTCATTAGAGTTTATATAAATTAGTTTGTTATTGAAATTTTAGTTTGAAAGCAAGTACAATATCTATAACACGGAAATCATCCGGTTCAATTAATGATAGCCTCACTTGAAGTGAGGCTATCATTAAAAAATTAAGGACTATCTTCTATCCCACATTCGTTTTAAATGGATCGTTGTTGAAATATTCCGGTGCTTTCGACCAATTAGGCTCGCCAGACGGTTGAGTAGATTCCAAAGCCAGGGAAATCTCATTATCTAACCTTATGCGTTCAATCCGTGGAGAATTATATGGTTTCTTTCCGGTGGTTGCTATGTTTGCTATAGTTGTGTTCATATTGTCTGATTATTAGAGTGGTGAATGTTAGTTAATAATAATTCTTTTGGTAACGCTTTGTCCACCATTGTTCACAGAAACTATATAAATGCCCGGCATAAACGTGTTGTTTATTTCAGTAACCTTACCCGTAGGTTTTTGCTGAATCAGTTGTTGCCCCACGGCATTGTAAACCGAAACCAAAGATTTCTCGTTCACATTGGCATTGCATATCACTGTAATGCGGTTATTCAGATTGCGGTAAACCGTCATATCACCATTGCTTGATGGGTTGTCTAAGCCTGTAATAGCTGAAGGAGCTTTAAAAAGAACACTGAAACGATTGTTCGTTGCCGTGGCATCCGAGCTGAAACTGTAAGGACTTCCAACCTTGATTTCCTGTTGGGTATTCGTCAGTTTATCGAGTAACATCACTTTCAGATTACTATCCAGGTTACGAACTTCGGTTGCTTCTATGGTGAAGTCTCCTGTTTTACCCGGGCGGAAGCCCAGAGTCAGTTCTTTGTCTGCATTGATTGCATTCAAATGATTTATGACCAATTCTTCAGAACCTGCCAACGTGAAAATTTCAGGGATATTTACATTGGCATTCGACATTTTTTGAGAATCGTAGTTATCGAAACCATCCAATGCATTTGGGTCTGCAACAATTAGCGCTTCATCACCATTTATTCCGTTCGATACTTTCAGACGTACAATCTGTGCAGAATTTACTTTGGGTGCTCTCAGCCGATTTGTTGCAATGCTTTGATCCTGATGTGCACGTGCTAAGTTTTTAAATACCAGCGAAGCTACATCACCATCAGCATTTACCCGTATCCAAAATGCCTGCATAGGTGGTATGTAAGCAGATGATGTGCCTGTACCAAACGTACCATCGTTGGTTAAGAATATCATTTCAGTTCCACTATATGTTCGATACCAAATCGTACTTCTTACATTTGTTTTTACAATATCTGTCGAAGCCCAGTTCAAATACGATGGATAAGGATTACCCACTAAATTAAAACCGCGTTTTCCGGCATCAGTTCCGGTACGGGTTGGAGTAAGTGTAATATCTCCATTGTTCAGACTGCCACCGGTGAATGTATAGGTTGCATCTCCACCTCCGATATAAGTAACATAACCTACACCCGGAATGAGAGCTGTACTATTTGAAATGAATTGTGTCAAATAACTTGTAGTTACTTCATTATAAGAAGTCATTTTATTGGTTAAGCTTGCTACATCAAATACAGCAGCTGTTGCACCTGAAACCGGACTGGACAAATACCAGTTGGCACGGGTGGAAGTACCGGTTTTACCATTCAGGAATTGCTGAACGCTGTAAGAACCTGTTCCGCTCAAGGTAGCGGGAGTAAGAATGGTAGCTGTACCTGTTGCATCCGACAATAAATTCAATGTACCGCCGTAATTGGTAAAGGTTGTACTTACCGTTAGTTGTATGCCTGCATTTACATTCAATGCAGAACCGCTGTAAATGGTTAAATCCGAAACACTCGCGTTGACATCAAGCGATATATTCTGTTCAATAACAACAGCTTGTCCGGTAGTTGGAACCACCCCTCCTGACCAGATAGCACTTTCACTCCAGTTGCCACCCTCTAAGGAAAAAATAGGAGGCATTTTTTTAATAATTGTTCCCGGAAAAGCTGTAATCCAGGCTGAATTTGCCCTGTAGGTTGTTACCGCTGCATCGCCGGGAACAAAAACAGCCGTAATGGTGGTTATATTATCAAAACAACCGGTTCCCAGGGTGGGCGGTGTGCTGCTTAAGCAAGTAAGGGTAGTGAGATGTGTACAATTGTAAAATGCATATTGTCCTATCGAAGTAACAGAGCTTGGAATGGTGATGGAAGTTAAGCCACTACAACCGTAAAATTCATAATCTACTATCGAAGTAACAGAACTTGGAATGGTAACGGAGGTTAAACCACTGCAACCGGAAAATGCTTGAGTTCCAATTGAAACTACAGAACTTGGAATGGTAAAGGAAGTTAAGCTGGTGCAACCGGAAAATGCATTACTTCCAATCGAAGTAACAGAACTTGGAATGGTAATGGAAGTTAAACCGGTGCAATTCTGAAATGCAGAAGTTCCTATCGAAGTAACAGAGTTTGGAATGGTAATGGAGGTTAAGCCGCTACAATCGTGAAATACATCATTTTGTATCAAAGTAACAGAACTTGGAATGGTAATGGAGGTTAACTTGCTACAACCGTAAAATGCAGAAGTTCCTATCGAAGTAACAGAGCTTGGAATGGTAACGGAAGTTAAGCCGCTGCAAGAGGTAAATGCATAATTTCCAATCGAAGTTACAAAACTTGGAATGGTAATGGAGGTTAAGCCGCGGCAACCCTGAAATGCATTATTTCCTATCGAAGTTACAGAACTTGGAATGGTAATGGAGGTTAAGCCGCTACAAGACTGAAATACAGAAGTTCCTATCGAAGTAACGGAACTTGGAATGGTAATGGAAGTTAAGCCGCTGCAAGACTGAAATACAGAATTTCCTATCCAAGTAACAGAGCTTGGAATAGTGATAGAAGTTAAGCCGATGCAACCCATAAATGCAAAACTTCCTATCAAAGTTACAGAGCTTGGAATGGTGATGGAGGTTAAACCCGTGCAACCGTTAAATGCATAATTTCCAATCGAAGTAACGGAACTTGGAATACTAACCGAAGTTAAGCCGCTACAATAGAGAAATGCCTGATTTTCAATCGTAGTAACATTATAAGTTACGGTCGAATAAATCACCGTAGAAGGTATGGTAATACTACCTGTATATATAGGTGAATTACTCGTAACTGCTACGGTATTGGCAGAATATGTACTATATGCAATACCATCCACTATAAATGTTGTGGCAAAAATGCTTGTTATAAGCATTAGAAATGCGCAAATTGTAATGACTTTTTTCATTAGAGTTTATATAAATTAGTTTGTTATTGAAATTTTAGTTTGAAATTAGATAAAGCACAAGCAAGTATCCTGACTATATCACGGAAATCATCTTTAAAGGATCTGATTTCTTCTTTGACAATTCTGAATACTCCTTGTGTGATAACCATTTTAATTTTTTTCATCTTGTCTTAGATTTAAGATTATGTCTTATTTAGTTTCGGGATTTTCAGGTTCTTTCCTTTTTTAAAAGTAGAGACGCAACGCATCGCGTCTCTACAAATAATCTTATTCTGCCGGTTTTGTATCAACAGGTGCCGTGGTATGACCTCCTGCCAAATCAATAATTACACGGGCGTTGAGGTATTCGCCGTGGAAGGAGGGATTGAGAGTCTTGAACGGCAACATCATGGCATCGAGGGTGGTTTTGATAAGGGCGTTGGCTTCATCGAAATTTGCCTTGAGGTCGGTGGTAGCTTGTACTGTTTTTGCTTTCAGGTTGCGAATGCCCGGGCTTTGGGTGCTGTATTCACCGGCGATGGTGTCGAGTGCATCAATGTCGGATTGAGTTACTCCCCACACGGCAAGCTCAGTGGCAATGGGTAGGGCGGCATCATGCGTGGCACGGGTTTTAATAAGCAGGTCGGCATCGCGCATCTTTTTGAGACCGGAGCTTGTGATGTCGGCAGCCATTTTCAAGCGAGTGTCAGCTGTAGTAGCTGCTTGGGCGGCCATTCCGGCAGCCACTTTTAGAACCGTGTCGATAATGTTTTTTTTTGCATCGGCTTTGATAGCTGAGTCGGCTTTGGTGCTAACGGCTTGTACCTGACTGTGCGAATTAATGTCGCTGATAAGTGATTTCAACTTGTTGGCGGCAGCCACGATGGCCGGGTTACTGCTAATAAGCGTTTGATGGTTGGTGAAGAATTGATCTACACTTTGCATCATGTTGAATTGATTCAGTTCTACTCTTGTCATAATTTTTTTTGTTAAAGATTTAATAATTAATAATATCGTGAGTGTAATTTGTTATTTCGGTAGTGTAAGCTACAATATCGGTACTAAGAGAACTAATTTCGCTATCCTGAGAATCGATTTCGCTACCCTGAGAATCGATTTCGTAACCAAGAGACGCGTTATCGTAATCGAGAGATTCGATTTCGTAACCAAGAGACGCGTTATCGTAATCGAGAGATTCAATTTCCTGACCAAGAGAATCGATTTCGCTACCCTGAGAATCGATTTCGTAACCAAGAGACGCGTTATCGTAATCGAGAGATTCAATTTCCTGACCAAGAGACGCGATTTCGTTACCCTGAGAAGCGTTTTCTGCTATTTAGTTCCTCCCAACTTTTCCAAAGCCTACCTGCGGCAGGCAGGTTCTAAACGTTGGAAAAGTTAGTTGAATTAAAAATAAAAATGCCTTTGAAAGAAACTCACGTTTCTCTCAAAGGCAGTATAATAACATTAGGCAAAAACAAAAAACTGTTTTTGTGCTAATATTTTGATTTTTAATTGTGGATAAAATGTACTCTCTCTCTCTCTCTCTCTCTCTCTCTCTCTCTCTAGTAAATCAACAGATTCGACCAACAGGCAGTTGGTCAAACCAAAGAAAGGCATGTTATTTCGTAGCGTCAAAGTCATACAAATCCGGTTACAACAAAGGGATTACAAACTAAAAGACAGGGAATACTTAGGGAATATTCAACTAAAAAAACATAAATACGATTTAAAAGTGCACAAATGTAAACAATCTTTTTTTATTAATACATAATAATATTGAAATAAATATAATTTATTTGGCAAATAAATATTAATAGCTTATAAAAAGCTGTATTAATAGATATTTCGGGTATTATAACCATCGAGGCCTCGCATGTTGCAGCATCCTTTTGTGTATCTTTGTCCAAAATTCTACAATTAAATATGCAGAGAAAAAACACGATTCAACTTCAGGTTGTCAAAGAGTTTATTTTGAAATGGTGGGGAAAGTTTCTAACTCTACTACCCTTGGTTTGGAAGTTTATCAAAGTTTGGTGGACAAAATTTATCAATTGGAGAAAAGCACGTCTGGTGCGCTATCGTGGGCTTGTTTGGTATCGTAAAATTGCCAATATTTTTATTACTTCTATTGTTTTATTCCTGCTTTATTTATTTATTGTTGATATTAATTTCTTGTGGTTATTCGGCAAATCACCCGGATTACGGAGTATCAGCAATCCAAATCAAAGCACTGCTTCCATCATTTATACTTCTGATGGGAAAGTGTTAGGGAAATATTTCCGCGAAAACAGAACTCCGGTAGTGTATGATGAGATTTCTCCAAAACTGATTAAAACGCTGATTTCGACAGAGGACGAACGCTTTTACCAACATTTCGGCATTGATTTTCAAGGCGTTTTTGCTGCTCTGAAAGATATGGCTAAAGGCAAAAGTCGTGGCGCAAGTACCATCACTCAGCAGTTGGTAAAAAATATGTTTAAAACCCGCAATCAGTATTCTACGGGCTTATTTGGCTACATTCCGGGGTTGAAACTGATTATCAGCAAAACCAAGGAATGGACTACGGCAGTTAAAATCGAAATTTCTTACAGCAAAAAGGACATTCTTACCATGTATTTCAATACCGTTGATTTTGGAAGTAATGCTTTTGGAATACATACTGCTGCCAAAACATTTTTCAATACCACTCCGTCAAAACTGAATTACGAACAATCAGCTACTTTGGTTGGACTTTTGAAAGCAACAACCACTTATAGTCCCATTACACACCCAAAACGTTCGATGGAACGTCGTAACGTAGTGTTGGAAAATCTGGTAAAGCAAAAAGTTATTAACCAACACGAATGCGATTCGTTGAAATTAATTCCTATTCAACTCAATTACAATGTTGAACAAACCTACGATGGTGACGCACTTTACTTCCGCACTTATCTTGAAAAATACTTACAGGATTGGGAAGCTGAAAACGGATACGATATTTTTTCGGATGGATTGAAAATTTATGTAACAATCGATTCGCGCATGCAAAAATATGCCGAAGAAGCCGTAAATAAACAAATGCGGACTATTCAGCGTAAGTTTTGGGATCACTGGCGCGGCCAGAATCCCTGGCAGGACGAGAACCATAAAGATATAGTCAATTTCGTTGAAGATATTGCCCATAAAACAAAAGCATATTCCATTTTATCAGCCAGATACAACGATAATCCCGATTCAATTAATAAATATCTGAATCTACCACATCCTACCAAAGTTTTCGATTATGATTTGGGTGAAAAAGAAGTGACCATGAGTATCATGGACTCTATCCGCTATATGAATCACTTCATGCACAGTAGTTTCGTGGCAATGGAACCCGGGACAGGAAATGTAAAAGCATGGGTGGGCGATATTGATTTCAAATTCTGGCAATACGATAAAGTGGCTCAATCCAAACGCCAACCGGGTTCCACATTTAAGATTTTTGTTTATACAGCTGCCATGATGCATGGCATGTCGCCTTGTGACATGATGGTCGACAAGCAAGTAACTTGGAAATATACCGAAAACGGTCAAACAAAAAACTGGACACCACACAATGCAAACGGTTATTCTTTAGGTTATCCTGTTTCATTGAAGAATGCTTTTGCTCAATCCATTAATACTATTGCTGTGCAAATTGCTCAGCAAGTGGGAATTCCCGATATAATCAAATATGCCTATTTATTAGGGATTAAAACCAAGTTGGAAAACCAACCATCAATTTGTCTCGGATCTTCAGATGTTTCGCTACTGGAACTCGTAAATTCGTTCGGAACAGTCGTTAACGAAGGGATAAATCATGATCCAATTCTGATTACCCGCATCGAAGATAAAGATGGGAATGTGATTTATGAACCCAATACCGAACAACATAGGGCAATTCCTTACGAAGATGCATGGTTGATGACAGAATTACTTAAAGGCGGTATGACCGAGCCGGGTGGAACTTCGCAAGCACTATGGGGTTGGAATTTATTTCATTACGATACTGATTTCGGAGGAAAAACCGGAACTTCATCCAATCATTCCGATGCATGGTTTGTCGGTGTTACGCCCAAATTAGTAGGTGGTGCATGGGTTGGCGGTGAACATCGCAGTGTCCATTTCCGTACCGGCGAATTGGGTCAGGGAAGCCGAACCGCTTTACCAATATTTGCACTTTTCATGGAAAAAGTTCTGGCAGATAAATCGTTGACACAGTATCGTGGCAAATTTCCAACCAAACCGAAGGAAAAAATATCGCGCAATTACGGTTGTCATACCGTTTTACCGCCCGATTCAATAGCTTCGGACTCGTCAATACTGGAAGAAGCTGATACTCCTGATGATATTCCTATTCCAACCGAAGAAACACCGAAAGAATAATATCCAATACAAAACAAATCCGGCTGAACCTCATAAAAAAGTTCAGCCGAATTTACTTATTATTGAAACTGATTTTAGATTATCAGCATTGCATCACCATTTAAGTCATAGATTTTTGCAAGTGCAATCTTCTAAATCAATGATCGTTCAACGGCATTCCTCTTCGTTGAAATTCAGTCCAATTGAGATATTCAGCTGCTTTTCGTTTTTCCTCCATGCTAATACAATCTTTAACAGGGCATACAATTTTGCACAAATTACAGCCTACGCATTCTTCTTCTTTAACCGTATAAGTATTGTATGGATTTCCCCTTTCAATTGAAATGGCTTGATGCGAAGTATCTTCGCAGGCAATGTGGCATAAACCGCAACGAATACAAGCTTCTTGATTAATTTTTGCCACAATATGATAATTAATATCCAGCTCTTCCCATTTTGTCATTTTTGGAATGGATAATCCAACGAAATCATCAATTGTCGCGAATCCTTTTTCGTCCATCCAATTATTCAAACCATCACACAAATCGGTAATAATTTTAAATCCATTTATCATGGCTGCGGTGCAAATTTGAACATTTTGAGCACCCAATAAAATAAATTCTGCTGCATCACGCCAGGTACTTATTCCACCAATTCCGGAAATGGGAGTGTTGCTAAAAATTTCATTTTGCGAAAGTGATGTGAGCATTTTTAAAGCAATAGGCTTAATTGCCGGACCACAATATCCACCAAAGACTGACTGTCCACCCACATTTGGATTTGGTACAAGTGTATCCAAATCAATTCCGGTAACTGACTGGATTGTGTTGATTAAAGATAAACCGTTCGAACCGGCTTCTACCACTGCTTTAGCCGTAGGAACTACCGAATGTACGTTGGGAGTAAGTTTTGTGATAACCGGAATTTGAGCAACTTCCATCACCCATTCCACCACCATTCTGGCAATTTCAGGATCTTGTCCAACGGAAGCCCCCATGCCTCTTTCAACCATTCCGTGAGGACATCCGAAATTTAATTCAATTCCGTGTGCACCTGTATCTTGTGTTTTTTTTACTAACTCTTGCCAGCTTTTTTTGTCATTATCGGCCATCAATGAAACCACCATTGCACGATCAGGAAACTCTTTTAAAACTTCCACAATTTCTTTCAGATTAATATCTAATGGTCTGTCAGAGATTAATTCTATATTATTAAATCCAATTGCTTTCCTTCCGTAATAATCTATCGAAGAATATCTGGAAGAAACATTTTTAACTTGTGTACCTAAGGTTTTCCAAACTACACCCCCCCAGCCGGCTTCAAATGCACGCATAACGTTAGTTTTTTTGTCGGTGGGCGGTGCGGATGCTAACCAAAAGGGATTTGGTGATTTTATTCCAAGAAAAGTTGATTGAAGGTTAGCCATAATATCGAAGTATTTATTATAAAATAATATGCATTAGTTAATTGATAAACAGCAACTAATGCTGTCTTTTTCTGTCATTCTTTTATATAGAAAATTCAATAAAAACATTATGACAACCCGAGATACTCCAAAATTCCTTTTGCAGCATTTTTTCCTTCCTGAACTGCATGTACCACTTCTTTGCCACCATTTACAGCATCGCCACCGGCAAAAACACCTTTCAGAAAGGTCTCAGAATTTTCATTTACCAAAATTCTTCCATTTTGATGTTTTATTGCTGATTTGGCAATTAGTTTTTCAAATGGAGTTTGTCCTGTAGCTTTAATAACCATATCTACATCAATCGTAAATGTCTCGCCCGTATTCACAGGAGCACGTCTCCCTGAAGCATCTGGTTCGCCTAAACTCATTTTGTTACAAACCATTTTTTTTACTTTACCGTTTTCGCCAATAATTTCTTTTGGACTTGCCAACCAAATACAGTTACATCCATCTTGTTTCACTAAATCAAACTCAACTTGAGTACAAGGTTTTTCGTTTTCGGTTCTTCGGTAAATCATTGTAACTTCTTTTGCTCCAAGCCGTTTCGATTGCGTTGCTGCATCTATTGCAGTCATTCCCATACCTATCACAGCCACTTTATCGCCAACATTTATTTTGGAATAATCATTGGTTCTTACATCGTAAACAAATGAAATAGCATCAACTACTCCATTCAATTCTTCACCGGGTATTCCCAACAAACGAGCTACTCCAACTCCAACACCAAAAAATACAGCATCGTATTGTTGTTGAAGTTCTGTTAATGAAATGTCCATTCCTAATTCGGTTTTATACCGAATATCAATGCCGCCAATAGAAGTAATGTAATCTACTTCATCTTCACAAAACTTGGTTGTAAGTTTGTATGCAGCCACACCATAAGTGAGCAATCCGCCACTTTTTTCTTCTTTTTCGAAAATAGTAACATCAATGCCTTCTAATGATAATGCGTGAGCACAAGCCAATCCAGCCGGACCGGCACCAACTACAGCTACTTTTTTTCCAATAGAATTTTTTCGTTCAAATAACTTCCATCGTCCTGTCAGTGCTTTATCTGTTGAATAGCGTTGAAGTTTTGCTATTGAAATCGGTTTTTCTTCCAATAAATTATATACACAAGCGCCTTCACAGAGTTTTTCTACCGGACAGACTTTAGAACATCCGCCACCAATAATATTAGATTTAAGGATTGTTCTTGCTGATCCTTTGATATTTCCTGTTGCAATTTGTTTGATAAATAATGGAACATCAATACTTGTCGGACATAATTTGGTGCAAGGTGCATCGTAGCAATTGATACATCGGTTTGCCTCAATCAATGCACCTTCATCGTGCTCAAAGGGCGGACGTATGTCTGAAAAATTATTTTCAAACTCTTGTTTCGATAACCGATTATTTTGAATAGACATTATATATTATTTGAGGTGATTTTTGTGTAGAAATTTTAGCCAGTAAAATAGATTCTTTTTTAAATCTCTGTCATTTTTCCATACGTTTCAGGTCTTCTGTCCCTGTAGAATTGCCAGGTATTTCTTACTGTATCAATCATTTCCAAATCAAAATCGGCAATTAGCAATTCGTCTTTATCTTCCGAAGCACAAGCGAAAATTTGTCCTCTTGGATCTACAAAGTAGGAAGTACCATAAAAACGCCCGACATTCCAGGGTTTTTCTTCACCAACCCGATTAATACAACCCATAAAATATCCGTTGGCTGCTGCATGAGCAGGCTGTTCCAACTTCCATAAATATTGTGATAAACCTGCTGCTGTGGCTGATGGATTATACACTATTTCTGCACCATTTAAACCCAAACATCTTGCTCCTTCAGGGAAATGTCTGTCGTAACAAATATACACGCCAATTTTTGCATACTTTGTCTGAAAAACCGGGTAACCAAGGTTGCCGGGTTTAAAGAAAAACTTTTCCCAAAAACCTGCTGTGTGTGGAATATGATTTTTCCGGTATTTTCCTAAGTAAGTGCCATCGGCATCAATCACTGCGGCAGTGTTGTATAACACACCTGCTTGTTCTCTTTCAAAAAGTGGAACAATAATAACCATATTGTATTTTTTGGCATAAGTTGCTATCAAATCTGTTGTAGGACCCGGTACACTTTCGGCCGAGGCATACCATTTCGCATCTTGTCCCGGACAAAAATAAGGCGTATTGAATATTTCTTGAAGACATAAAATTTGAACTCCTTTTTTCCCTGCTTCTTCAATAAAAGGAATATGTTTTTGCACCATTGCGTTACAAATTTCCTGAATAGTTCCTTCGCCTTCGGTCATCGGCAAACTCATTTGAATAAGACCTGATTTTATGTTTCTTGACATAATATTTTAGTTATTAGTTAGTTGATTAACTCGTTTTTAATTACAATTTTAAACTGATTTTTTTTGATTTGAACCCGGAAAGTTTAAATTACAGAAGATAATTTATTTCGCTTTACAAATTTTCCGTATCCTTTTTCAACGAAAACTTTATTTTCATGTACAGCTATTTTACCTCTCAATATCGTAGTTTTGCATTTACCGGTCACTTCGCATCCTTCCCAAGCTGAATAATCTACATTCATGTGGTGTGTTTTAGCAGAGATGACATGTTTTTCGTTCGGGTCAAAAATAACTAAATCGGCATCTGAGCCAACTGCAATACAGCCTTTCTGAGGAAAAACTCCAAAAATCTTAGCAGAATTTGTCGAACTGATTTCAACAAATTTATTCAAACTGATTTTGTTTTTGCCAACACCTTCGGAATAAAGCAATTCCATGCGATGTTCGATGCCGGGTTGACCGTTCGGGATTTTAGTAAAATCATTTTCGCCCTTCTTTTTTTGTTCCCACATAAATGGACAGTGGTCAGTAGCAATAGTTTGAATCAGGTTTTGATTAATTCCTGCCCATAATCCTGCCTGATTTCTTTTTTCACGCAGTGGTGGACTCATCACCCATTTAGCCGCTTCAAAACCTCTTTCGTAAAGCGAAGCATCAAGTGTTAAATACTGAACACAGGTTTCCACAAAGACTTTTTGGTTTCGTTTGGCAACTTCCCTGATTTTATTCAACGCACTTTCGCAAGTCAAGTGAACTACATACGCCGGAACGCCTGTGTGGTAAGCCATATCGGCAAATCGTCCGGTAGCTTCCGATTCTGTAATTTCGGGTTGTGACAAATAATGATACAAAGGCGAAAGATTTCCTTCCGATTTGTTTTTGGCAACAAGATAGTCAATAATATCGCCATTGGTAGCATGAACACTGACCATTCCGCCGTGCTTTTTCACTTCGTCCATCAAGCCAACCATTTGTCGATCATCAATCATCAACGAGCCTTTATACGCCATGAATGTTTTGAAAGATGTAATGCCTTCTTTCTCAATCATATCTTTTATTTCAACTTTTGTGTTTTCGTTGAAATCGGTTACTGCCATGTGAAATGCATAATCCGAAAGTGCATTCCCGTCGGAGCGACCCTGCCATTCAGCAAGAGCCGCGTGTAATGAATTTCCCTGCGATTGTATCACAAAATCAATCACCATGGTGGTACCGCCAAACAAAGCCGCACGAGTTCCGGTTTCGTAATTATCGCTGGAAAAAGTTCCCATAAATGGCATTTCTAAATGTACGTGAGGGTCAATTCCACCGGGAATAACTAATTTGTTTTTCGCATCAATTACTTGATCTGCTTTCATATCAAGATTCTTACCGATGGTAGTTATTTTATCGGCTTCAATGAATATATCTGCAACATAATCGTCGGATGCAGTTACAATTCTTCCGTTTTTAATAAGTAGTGACATAGGAAATAATTTTAATTAGATTTTTTTTTCTAAACTACATAATTCCACTTGTTCTCCGTGCATTTTTAATTAATGAATAAGTATAAAGCCTTCGTTGATCAGTCTATAAGTTTATTAATTTACATACTCATCGGCAATAGCAATTCCCTGAGAAATAATGTCTAATCCCTCGTCAATTTGTTCTTTAGTGATGCAAAGTGGCGGTGCAATAAAAATATAGTTCCAACGCACAAAAGTGTACATACCCAACTCTTTAATTTTGGCTGCAACTTTGTTCATAATGGCCATTTCGTCCGGTTTGGCATTGAACGGAGCCATCGGTTCTTTGGTAATTCTGTTTTTTACTAATTCAATACAACCTAATAACCCGGTGTTTCTAAAATCGCCAATAGAAGGATGTTTTGCCATCATTTCTACCATGCGTTCTTCCACATATTTGCCCATTGCTGCTGCATTATCAAACAAATTATCGTCTTCATAAATTTTTATTACTGCCAATGCTGCTGCACATCCTACTGCATGTGCGGAATATGTTAGTCCTAACATCAACGGTTTATCATCGTAAGCTGCAGCAATTTTATCGCTGACAATTACAGCTCCAAACGGAATATAACCTGATGTTATACCTTTTGCTGTCGCAATTATATCCGGAATAACACCATGATTTTGAATAGCAAACCATTTCCCGGTTCGTCCAAAACCACTCATTACTTCATCGATAACCAACAAGATGCCATGTTTGTCACAAATGGCTCTTAATTTTTTGAAATATTCGGGTGGATATTTTATACAACCGCTGCTTCCGCTTTCTCCTTCCATCAATACGGCTGCCACATTTCCAGGTCCCTCAAATTCAATAATGCGTTCAACATGATCCACACATTCGTATTTACACGAACCAAAAGTTTGTCCGAATGGGCAACGATAACAAAAAGGATCTTCAACATGTACAAAATTAGGAGCTTGTTGACTATCGGCAGGCAATTTTCTTGGGTCGCCGCCCGCAGACAACGCACCATAACTAGCTCCGTGATACGCTCTATATTTTGCAATGATTTTATGACGACCTGTATATAATCGTGCTAATTTTATTGCATTATCAATAGAAGTAGCCCCGCAAACCGTGAACAAAGCTTTGTTCATGCCTTCGGGAGTTATTGATGCTAATTTTTTGCCTAGCTCCCCTCTGATTTTGGTGGCGCAACTTGGTGTGGCATAACTTATTTCCTGCATTTGTTTCATAACGGCATCAGTAACCCGCTGATCGCCATGACCGATATTTACATTCATCAATCCACTGGAAAAGTCGATATACCGTTTTCCATCATAATCATACAAGTAAACGCCTTTCCCGTATTTTACGGCAATAGGTGCAATTCCTTTTTGTTTGCTCCAGGAAAACAAGGTATAATCCATGTTGTCCTTAATAATTTCTTCTGATTCTGACATAATATTTTAAATTTAAGATCTTGAATAATTGAACTTTAACGCTATAATTTTTAACTCATCCAATTTGTTTTGGCTTCGGCATTCCATTTGGTAGTCGTTTTTTTCAGTTTTGTCCAAAATCCGATTGAGCTTTTACCGGTTAAATCACCAACACCAAATTTAGAGTCGTTCCAACCACCAAACGAAAATGGTTCACGGGGAACCGGAACACCAATGTTCACTCCTATCATACCGGCACTTGCGCGATTGATAATATAACGTGCCATGCCGCCATCTTGCGTAAATACGGCAGCTGCATTTCCATACGGATTTGCATTTTCAATTGCCAATGCTTCATCCACGTCTTTGGCTCTGATAATTGAAATTACCGGTCCAAAGATTTCTTCTTTTGCTATGTTCATGTCACGAGTTACAAAATCAATAACTGTGGCTCCCACATAAAAACCACCTTCTTTTCCTTTAACGATAGTATTTCTGCCATCAACCAATATTTTGGCTCCTTGTTTTTCTGCTTCCGTAATATAGTTTTCAATGCGCTGTTGTGCTGCTTTGGATATTACTGCTCCGAGATTTTCACCCGGAATAATTTTCTTTGCTTCAACACATATTTGATCAATAATGTTATCCACATTACCGACTGCAATCATTACGGAAGCAGCCATACAGCGTTGTCCGGCACAACCCGACATAGAAGCTGTAACATTTGTAGCAGTCATGGTTGGATGTGCATCCGGCAACACTAATAAGTGATTTTTGGCTCCACCAAGCGCTAACACTCTTTTTAAACTTGCCGAAGCTCTGACATATACTATTTTTGCTACTTTTGTAGAACCCACAAATGAAACTGCAACAATTCCCGGATGGTCACAAATCGCTTCCACCATTTCTTTGTCGCCATTTACTATATTCAGAACGCCATCAGGCAATCCGGCTTCTTTTAATAATTCAGCTATTTTGATGGCACTTAATGGAACTGATTCGGAGGGTTTTAAAATCATAGTATTTCCTAAAGCAATAGCGTTTGGAATCGTCCAATTAGGAACCATACTTGGAAAGTTAAAAGGCACAATGGAAGCCACCACACCTACTGGATAATTATCTGTTCGACACTCAACACCACTACTTACTTCCAACACTTCACCTCCGATAAATTGCGGTAAAGAGCAAGCAAACTCTGTTAATTCCATGCTTTTTTCTATTTCAGCTCTTGCCTCGCCCAATGTTTTCCCGTTTTCTTCTTGTATAAGTTTCGATAATTCCAACATATTCTTTTCCAACAAGGTTCTATATCGATAAAAAATCTGTACCCTTTCTTTGATAGGTGTTTTAGACCAAGTTTCAAATGCTTTTTGTGCTGCAATTACAGCATCATTCAAATCCTCATTGGAAGAAAGAGGAACTTTTGATAATACGCTTCCATCTTCGGGAGCCAATACATCTAAGAATTTATTCGTTTTGCTTGGAATAAACTTTCCATTTATGAAATTTTTTATTTCGGGATACTTCATTTTTTGTGTTTCCATTGTTGTTTTTTATTGTTAAAAATTAATTTACCTATTATACGTGAGATAATTGTTACTTTTTTTGATTTCTGTTTACGCCAAAACATACGATTACTTGTTAATTCCAGGTCGTAACCTACTGTTTTCAATGTTAGTGACAAAAACTTTTTGTTTTCTAATTATTTGTTATTTAGCCATTTAAAAGAGTTTTTTTTATTTTTTTTGAGATGAAAAACTAAAAATAGAGGCTGCAAATCTATGAAAAGAAAATGAATAAATAACCGTTTGATAAATAATAAATAATTCAAACCCAGAAAAAAAATACAAAATTTACGTTAGTTTCATCAGAATAGTAGGTGTAATATATAAAATAGGAGGAAATCAGTACTCGTAATTAGCGGATTTCACTACTTATGTCAAATTACTAACTTCGCAAACAAATCCGGCTGAACATCATAAAAAAGTCCAGCCGGATTTGTTTGTTTTTGAAAAAGAATTTAAATTATCAGCATGGCATCGCCATACACACCAAATTTATATCCTTCTTTTATAGCCAATTCGTATGCTTTCATGATTAAATCATAATCGCCAAAAGCGGCAGTCAGCATGATTAAGGTAGAATAAGGCAAATGGAAATTAGTAATCATGGCATTAGCCACTGTAAAATCATAAGGAGGAAAAATAAATTTATTAGTCCAACCTTCGTACGATTTAATTTTCCCTTCGGTTCCAACAACGGTTTCTAACGAACGCATAACCGTTACACCTACCGCACAGATACTTCTGTTCTCATCATGGGCTTTGTTAACTTTTTCGGCCGTTTCAACCGAAACAGACATTTGTTCTGAGTCCATTTTATGTTTGGTCAAATCTTCCACGTCAATTTCACGGAAATTACCCAAACTCATGTGCGAAGTCAGAAAAGTTGTTTCAATTCCTTTGATTTCCATGCGTTTCATCAATTCACGACTGAAGTGCATTCCGGCAGCGGGTACTGAAACAGCACCTTCGTTTTTAGCAAAAATGGTTTGGAAACGATCGGCGTCTTCCGGTTCCACCTGACGGGTTATATTGCGTGGAAGTGGAGTTTCACCCAACGAAAACAGTCCTTTTTTAAATTCCTCATGAGTTCCGTCGAACAAGAAACGCAAAGTTCGACCACGTGAAGTTGTATTGTCAATTACCTCAGCAACAATAGAATCATCATCTCCAAAGTAAAGTTTATTGCCAATACGGATTTTACGAGCCGGCTCAACCAACACATCCCACAGGCGCATTTCGTGATTTAACTCACGAAGCAGAAAAACTTCTATTTGTGCACCGGTTTTTTCTTTGTTCCCGTACAAACGAGCCGGAAAAACCTTGGTATCGTTGAAAATGAACAAATCGTGCTCGTTGAAATATTCAAGTACATCTTTAAAGGTTTTGTGTTCGATTTTCCCGGTTTTGCGATGCACAACCATTAAACGCGATTCGTCACGATGTTTAGCAGGATATTGAGCAATTAGCTCATCCGGTAATTTGAACTTAAACTTAGATAACTTCATATATTCTTGTTTATTAAAATGACCCCAAACCCCTAAAGGGGCTTAAGACCAAACTATTGTGTAATTCTTATCAATAATTTGTCTGTCAAAAGCAAACAAATTATTCTATCATTAATTCCCCTTTAGTATCTAATCTCTCAAATTCGTGTATTTTTTGGCACAATATTTAATATGAAAATGCTGGAACTATTACTAACTCTTTAATTTTCTGTGCCATAATAATGGTTTCCTTTCCAAGCTTTGT
>Ga0209429_10000212_pt1 | contig 42857 bp, 34 predicted proteins | sample BarGraNGADG00212_3_FD_184493 | JGI IMG/M metagenome (GOLD analysis project Ga0209429, IMG submission 184493) | Arctic peat soil microbial communities from Barrow, Alaska - Barrow Graham LP Ref core NGADG0004-212 (SPAdes) (version 2) | ecosystem: Environmental > Terrestrial > Soil > Wetlands >... | reverse complement strand
CTCTCGGAATCGTATCAAAAAACCCTTTGCAGATATAGAAGTTAATGCCTGCGCCCGCCGAATATACAAGGACCAAAGCAGTCAGGCTCTGTGTCATGCCAACGGATTTGAGTACATAATATACTGCAATCATTGACATGAAGCCCGGAAACATCCCGAGTACCAACGCCATATTCATGTAAGGTTTGCGAAGCTTGAAACGCATGCGCGAAAGCACATAGGATATCGTAAGTGTCAGCAGTGTGCTCAGCACGCAAGTGCATACCGCTACGAGAAGCGTGTTTGCAAACCAGATCCTGAACGGATAAACCTCATTGGCCCAAAGATCCGAAAAATTCTGGAGTGTGAAGCTTTTGGGAATAAATTCCGGAGAGAACGAACCCGGTTCCGCGCGGAAAGCCGTGAAAACCACCCACAGAATCGGAAAGAGCCAGATAAGTGCCAGTACTGAGAGAATCACATAGACAGACGCGCTTGAAACAATCTTCTGCGTCTTCGCACTGGCGCTGCTGCGCAGATCTTTCGCGTTACTCATGAGAACTCCTCCTCTCTCTTATAGGCAACCGTATTTCTGTACGTTATCAAAGAGATTGACGCCGAAATCACGAATACCACAATACCTATTGTAGATGCAAGGTTGTAATCGCGGACATTCGCCGTCAGCTTATAAAGCCAGGTGACCAGCAGATCCGTCTTCCCCGCTTGATAGTATGTGCTGGTATTGGGTCCTCCGCCTGTAAGAAGAAATATTACGTTGAAATTATTAATATTACCTATAAATTGTGTAATCAAATATGGAGTTGTCACGAAAATCATATACGGCATCGTGATTTTGGTGAAGAGCTTCATAGGGGATGCCCCGTCAATTTTGGCAGCCTCATACATGTCGTTCGGGATGCTCATAAGAATGCCCGATGAAATCAGCATTGTATAGGGAATGCCTATCCATAGATTAACGATAAGAACGGTCAGCCGTGCCAAAAGCACATTATTCAGGAATTGAATTCTTGCCGCACCGGCTATGACGCCGGCTGAAACAAGAAACTCATTGATAGGACCGTAATCATTGAACATGTTGCGCATCACCAGGAGGGTAATGAACTGCGGCAGCGCAATGGTAATAACAAAAATGGTACGCCACATCGCCTTATATCGTATTCCCTTTTTGTTTATAAGGAGTGCAAGCATAATCCCCAGAATGTAATTGGTCGATGTCGCAACAACTGCCCATATCAGCGTCCAGCCAAGCACAGGGAAAAAGGTTGCCGCCAGCAGCTTGTTGGCACCGAGAATAGCCGCAAAGTTATTAAGGCCCACCCAATCGAACAGGTTGCCCGGAGGCTGGTGGTCCTTATCATAATTAGTAAAGGCAATCAGAATCATGAAAATCAAAGGCAGAATGGTAAACAGCAAAATGCCGATAATGGAAGGCGTCATCAGTGTGACGTGAAATTTCTGATCCAAAAGGCTTTTCAGGTCAGACAAAAAACCAGGTGCCTTTTTCCCGGCATTCCGGAGGGCAAGCATCTGGCGTGCACTGTTAAGATTTGCATAATAGGCTCCGGCAAAAATGATTGTCAGAACAATTACAGCAACGCCGTAAATCATCAGGAGCATGGAATTGTCGCCGCCGGCAAGAATCGGAATCTTGCTCCCTTTCGGTGTGACCCAACCCTGCTTCTGTGTCCCCAGCGTATAAAGTCCATTTAAGGCACCGATGCCTTTGGTTACCATAAACCAAATATAGGCAGCCTGTATGGTCAGAAAAAGAATTCCTTTGATAAATTGTTTATGTATCAGATTGGCGAATCCCATAATCCAAATTGATACCGACTCAGGCTTATCAAAGGCAAGGTTCGGAAGATTACTTTTGATCTTTTTCTCCTTCTCCTTCTTTGGCATGTCCACACCCCTCTCAATAGACAAGCAACCAAGTCCCGGAATCCGGAACTTGGTTGCTTACATGAATCTTTATTTCTATTACGCTACAACGTCAGTTGACAGCAGTGTCTGCCATCCATCAAGAGTCTTTTGAAGATCTTTGGCCTTGCCGTCATATATCTCCAGAGTGACCGCCATGCTGGAGGAATTCCAGAAATTGGTCATCTGAGGAAGTGAGGGCATCGGGATAGAGAATGCAGACTGTGCAATCTGTGCCGCAACGGTAGGATCTGCAGTAACTGCAGGATCAGAAGCAGCAGCAATATTGATAGGAAGATTCTGTCTGTCGTTGAAAGCCTTCAGCTGGTTCTCCTGAGATGACAGGAAATCAGCGAGCTGCATGGCAGCTTCCGGAAACTTTGTGCTGGATTTAACAACATAGAGTTTGACACCGGAGAAAGAAATCATCTGCTTATCTGCTCCGCCAATTTTGACTGTCGGAAGCTTGGCTACTCCATAGTTAGCGCCAAGGGCTGTCTTATAATCGGCAGCCTTCCAGCTTCCGGTTACCTGGGCTGCAAGTCCGCTTGCAAAAGCAGTTGTGGCATCGCCGTCGTTGATGTTCTGGAGACCGGCAGCCTTAAGGGTTGCAATATATGTTGCAGCAGCGAGGCCTTCCGCTCCGTTGAATGTGCTGCCTTTTACGTCGGTGCCGTCAGCGCCGAACAGTGTACAGCCGTTTGCAAACCAGAAACCAACGGTGAAATAGTTGTTGCCCATGTCATATCCGACTGTCTTGCCGGCTTTGTCAGCAACGGTAAGCATTGTGTCGAGGGAGGCAACATCAGTCTCGGAGAATACGCTCTTGTCATAATAAAGGAAATACGTCTCAATAGCATTCGGATATCCATAAATGGTTCCGCCGTATGTTGCTGCAGTAAGGGCAGCAGGTGCATCATCTTTCGAAATTTTATCAGCATAGAGGGTGTTCGGGTATACAGCGCCTGCTTCGGCAAGTGCGCCAAGCTGGTCATGGGGAATCTGGAATACGTCGGCCGCGACATCAAGGTCGGTAAGTGCTGCGTCTTTTGCTTTGTCAGCGCCTGTTACAGCAACGCTAACTGTATAAGTCGGGTGCAAGACCACAAAAGATGCCGCCATCTCCTTGAGCATTGCCTGATCATCTTCTGAACCCCAGAGAACCAGGGTTGCGGCGGCTTCTGTTGCCGCAGCTGTAGTTTCTGCCGCTTTTGTTGTTGTTGCTGCTGTCGCTGCTGTTGTGGTATCAGGAGCCTTGGTTGTTGTATCCGTTGTTGTCGTTGTCCCTGCGCAGCCTGCAAGTCCGGAGACCATTGCTACTGCAAGAATGATAGCGGAAACCTTCTTTGCTACCGTTTTGCTAAACTTCATTTTCTTTCCTCCATTTTTTCGCTCATTTCGCGTTTTCGTTCGATTGTATTTTCGAAAACATCGTCCATTTGATTAAAGTTTAGCATGTAGGTATGTCATTGTCAATAACTTAGAGTCGATTTACATCCACCTATTTGTTCAATATGTCAAACGGGAGGCACAATACTGTGTCTCCCGTTCAATATTAAGCATTTTTGATTTTTACATTTTTTCGAAAATTACGAAAACAGTCTTATCATTTCGAGATATTCCAGATCTGCTTTGCATATTCTTCTATGGTCCGGTCACTTGAGAAATACCCGGCCCGCGCGGTATTCATGAATGCTTTCCTTGTGAAAACGCGGCGCTCCTTATACTCGGAAATCGCATGCAGCTTGGTTTGCATATACGACTCAAAATCAAGAAGCAGATAATACTGATCCGGCTTATGCCAGGATTCCCCGAGCAGAATCGAATTGTACAGCTCAAGGAACATGCCTGTGCCGCCGTCATCAAGCGTACCATCGATGAGAGAATCAAGAATTTTATGGATCCGCGGATTGCTTTCATAAATTTTTTTCGGGTCGTAACGGTCCTTTACTTCGGCTATTTCTTTTACCGTGGCACCGAAGATGTAATTGTTCTCGAGTCCGGCTTCAGCAACGATTTCAACATTGGCTCCGTCATACGTTCCAAGTGTCGGAGCACCGTTCAGCATCAGCTTCATATTTCCGGTTCCGGACGCCTCCGTGCCGGCTGTGGATATCTGCTCGGAAAGGTCGGCTGCAGTAACGATTTTCTCCGCATAGGAGACGTTGTAGTTCTGGACAAACACAACACGGATCTTATCATTTACCGTTTCGTCCTGATTGACCAGATTTCCTATTTCGTTGATGAGCTTAATAATTCCTTTTGCGCGGAAATACCCGGGGGCTGATTTGGCACCGAAAATGAATGCAGTCGGTGTGAAATCCTTGATTCTTCCTTCTTTGATGCCGAAGTAGATATCAAGAATGGAAAAAGCGTTAAGAAGCTGGCGCTTGTATTCGTGCAGGCGTTTGATCTGGATGTCATATACAAAATGGGCAGGGATATCGACGCCTTCTTTTTCTTTGATGTATGCGGAAAGCTGCTGCTTTTTCTGAAATTTGACGGCTGCAAATTCATCGAGCACCGCAGCATCGTCCGCAAATTTTTCGAGGTTCTCCAGAAGCGAAAGATCCAGAATCCATGCATCACTTTTCAGAAGACGGGTAATCATACCCGAGAGCTCCGGGTTGCACAGTGCCAGCCAGCGGCGCTGCGTGATTCCGTTTGTCTTATTCTGGAACATTCCAGGATACAGTGCATACCAGTCTTTCAAGACATCTTCCTTAAGAATTTCCGTATGAATTTTCGCAACCCCGTTTACCGTGCCGGAGGCGTAAATAGCCAGGCTGGCCATGCAGATATTCCCGCAGTACAGAATACGGCAGCTGTCAATGCGGGACATGTACTTCTGTCCGAGCGACCGGAATTCATCTGTCATTTTTCTGTCGATCTTTTTGATGTAGTCGCAAATACGCGGAAGAACGCTTCTGTAGAGTTGGTAGTCCCATTTTTCGAGAGCTTCCTGCATAACTGTGTGATTTGTGTAATTGAATGTCTTTTTGGAAATCAGGAACGCCGCTTCAAAATCCATACCATAGTCATCACAAAGTATGCGGATCAGTTCGCAGATCGCAACGGTAGGGTGCGTATCATTAAGCTGGATCGCATACAGGGACGGAAAGTTATCAAAATGGGGGCCGTATTTGACAACGTGTTTACGAAGGATGTCCTGTATGGAAGCACTGCAGAAAAAATACTGCTGGCGGATACGAAGGGCCTTGCCTTTGTCCGTACTGTCATTCGGATACAGCACCCGCGAAATGTCTTCCGCGCGGTTTTTTTCACTGACAGCTTTGTCATACTTCTGGTTATTGAACATGTCAAAGTCAAATTCTTCGACGGCTTCACTCTGCCACAGGCGAAGTGTATTGATGTTCTGACCGCCGTAACCGATGATCGGCATATCATAAGGCACGGCACGGACCGTCTGTCCGGCAAAATTTACCAGGACAGATTCTTCATAACGCCTTACAGACCACGGGTCTCCATATAAAGTCCAGTTGTCCGTCTCTTCCGTCTGAAAACCGTTTACAAATTTCTGCTCAAACAGGCCGAATTTATAACGGATGCCATATCCGTCAAGCGGATATCCCTGCGTTGCAGCAGATTCCAGAAAGCAGGCTGCGAGGCGGCCGAGTCCGCCGTTGCCAAGGGCCGCATCCTCAATGTCTTCCAGCGCATTTAAATCACGGCCGGACTTTTGAAGATATTCCTGTACCTCCTGCGTCATTTTCATATTCAGCAGGTTATTGAACACCGCGCGCCCGACAAGAAATTCTGCTGAAAAATAATACGCCCGTTTGCTCTTGCCTTGTTTTGCCTCGCTTTTATTCCAGGAAGCCGCAAGGCGATGCATAACCAGACGTGCCACGGCATCATGCAGCTGATGCGGAGGTGCTGCGGAAATATCCGCCTGATAATCAGTCAGCAGAGAATCGGAAAGAAAAGTATTGTCTCTGTTTGTCATAAAAAAACCTCCAATAGTGCATTACGCCGTCTATGTTACTAAAACACTTTTTGCCTAAGCATATCGGAAGTTTTCGAAATTATCAAGAATATATTCGCATTATTTCGAAATTAGCGCAGTTTTACAGGTCCCGTTGACTCCCGGACAACCAGCTCAGGCATAAGAAGGAGCCTGCTTATGGCATTCCCTTCCATAATTTGTTCCATTGCCATGCAAACACTCTTACCTATTGTCAGGCGGTTCTGCTTAATTGTGGTAAGAGGGGGCGTTGTATAACGGGCAAGAGGAATATCATCAAATCCGATTACACTCACACTCTCCGGAACACGGATGCCCAGACGGTAAAGCTCGGCAAGCACACCGTGTGCAATAAGATCACTTGCGCAGACAATCGCCGTTGCGCCGTTGTCAATAAATCCCTGTATATGCGGCGCTGCACAGGAAGCTGTATAATCGCCGTGCGCAATTAATTCCTTGCGTATCGGGAGATTGCATTTGGACATGCCCAGCTTGAATCCCTGCAGTCTTTCCTGAGAAACACGGCTGTGCATCTCTCCATTCATCATAGCGATGGCGGTGTGCCCCAGTTTTGCCAAATGCTCAACAGAACAAACAATTCCCTGTTGGTTGTCAATGCCTACGCATGCGACATATCGGTTATATACAACATTGTCCAGAAGAACAGTAGGTATACTCGTGCGCGCCAACTGCTTCAAAAAATCGTTATGAAGGGAAAAACCTAAAAGAAATCCGGCGGAATAATTATTCTTAGTCATGTATTCTTCGTAGTCGTAATCAAAATGCCGGTCCATGGCGATGGGAACAATATCCACATCCCATTGCTTTTCGGTTGCAGCAAGCCTGAATCCGACGATAATCTCATAGCCAAACTGTTCAATGCGCTCATATCCCATGTTTTCAACAAAGATACAGACCTTGCGGGCATTCGTATCCGTCTTGCTTCGACGCGACACATAACCCATCTCAAGGGCGGTGTTCAGAATCAGCTGCCGTGTGTCTTCACTGACATCACTTGCACCGCTTAAGCCTTTGGAGACGGAGCTGACTGAAATACCTAGTTTTTTAGCGATATCTTTAATGGTTGCCATACATTCACACCCATCTTTTTGCATACTGGTCTGCGAAACTGCAAAATAATCGAAAGTTTCGAAAATCAGTATCAGTCTATCACGGGCGCAGTTGGCTGTCAACGAATTAGCAAAGTGGTAAATCGTCCTCAAACGCCTTGTTTTCTAAGCCTTTTGGAATTCAACGCATATTCAGCGCATGAAGAATACGATCGCCAGGAAATGACAGAGGGCACCAAAATCCACGAGGAAATGCCACACCATGTGGGCAAACGGGAATCTCATAGAAAAACTCACAACTCCGGATGTGTAGCATATGCCTCCGGCAACAATGAGCCAGAAAGCCGGTGCTGTTGTGCCGCTGATCAGGGCCGGCATGCATAGCATGACCATCCAGCCCATCAGGAGGTAAATGGAGATTGTAATGATATAGGAACGTGCTGTTTTGGAAAAAGCGAGCGATTTGAATAACGCACCTGCAATTACAAAGGCCCATTGGGCAATACAAAGCCACAGACCAAGGGTACCGCCGATGATGGAAAGGCAGATCGGCGTGTAGGTCCCTGCAATTGCGACATAAATCATAATATGATCTATCCGGTTCATCACGGATTTATGTGTTGTTCCGTGTATCATGGAATGATAGATAGTCGATGCAAGGAACATGAAAAAGACGGAAATAATAAACACGGAAACACCGAAAGCATCAAGGGTTTCTTTCCCCGGCACGGCCTTCGCGTATGCCCGGATTGCCGCAAAGGGAAGCATACAGAGCATAAAGAGAGCCATAACACCATGGGTTATGCTGTTTCCGATTTCTTCCCCGATGCTCTCTTCTGTTTTCTTTCTGAAGCGTTTGACAGCTGCGCGCCCGGAGTCAATCCAGGATAACTCCCGGAGACCTTCTTCAAGTGAATCGGAGGGTTTCGAAACAGTCTCCGGAGAAACCTGCATCTGTTCAATTTTCTCCTCATTTCCTTCCAGCCAGGCGCGCCAGAAAGCTTTATTGTTTGACATGTTTGTCACCTCTTCGTCTCGTGATTATTAAAACCAGAAGTCGTCATGTAGATTATTGTATAATAGTTCACGTAAGTGCGCAAGTCTATTTTTGCAAACCGGGAAAATGCAGGCGCGTCTGGTCACAGTCATCCGGCCCGTTATCCCCGGCACCCTTTGGCATATTGGCGGGAAGAGCAATCGGCGCACTTCCCGGAAGAGCGGCAGGAGGCGTTCCCGGCTTACTGTCCGTTATTTCCGGGGAAGATTGATTCGTGGACGCCATACCTGATGAAACCGCCGAACCCGGTGCGACTGCCAATTCCCGCGCAAGTGCCGGATTGGAAAAATATGTTGTTTCATCAAGATGCAGCTGTTCCGCCAGATAAGCATTACGGTAGAATCGGAACAAGTGCGTGCCTGCATAACCGATCAGTAATGTCGGAAGAAGCCACCTGCTGATGCTTGTCGATGATTTTTCAGAAACTAATAGCGAAACACCCGCCAGAGGAGCACTGACCAATTCATACATTTTGTTAAAAAACATCTCCAGAAGACCTGCTATAAGACCCTGCTCCCTGACACTGCCGGCCGGAACCGTCAGATGCGGGAGAAACCAGCCCGGAAGATATGCCATAACTGCATATAGGGCGCCTCCGACAAGAAGCGATAAACGTTTCTTCCAGGCGGTATAGACGCAAAGAGAAAGCCATAGCAGGATAAAAAGCAGGCTGAACATCCGCTCCGGCAAAGATACTGCACGGACGTGTATTACACCAATCGAGAAATATATGGGGCAAAAGCAGACAAAAAGCATTGCCTGCAGGAGAAAAAAAAGAAATACATTTATAGCTTTTTCTCTGCGCATTATCATTTCCTCTCTATTTTGGGTCAGTTGCCCGGGCAGGCACAGGTGTCGTCTTATCAATAGAAAAAGAAGCAAGACTCATTTCTTCCTGCTGTTTCACTCCCAAAGCCGGGACAGTTAAATTGTCGACGATATCGACATGCACGTCAATATGACTTTGCGCCCATTTGTCCAATACTCCGCCTACCATCTGCAGGGCGCTGTACATATCTACCCCGCTGCCCCGGGCAAGAATCGTGATGGGGCTGTTATATGAAAACTGTTCCCCGTTGACGGAAAATCCGCTTACCGTATCCCGGATCTCCGTCATGGGCACAACCCTCTGATCATTTATCGAAATCGCCAGTGCATCAGCAGCCTTTATTTCGTTAACAAATTGAATCAGCATATTCGAGGTAATCGGAACTTTTTCATCGGGCGTGATTACAACACTTATTCCATTACCGGTTACTTCCAGAAGACCTGCCTGCCGCCTGGCCGCCGCTGCTTCATCGAGCAGAATTGTCTGAAATTCCGCATCCCCGTTTCTGGCTGCATCCAGATCGCTTGCGTTTTTTGTGAGTTGACCGTTGCGGTCAACCAGTGCGAGATTTTTGTTGTATAGTGTAATGTAGTCGTTGGACAGTTCATCCGTGGTCTTGCCTTCAATGAATTTCTCTTCCGGGGTCTTCTGCAGGGATTTGTACTGGGAAACCGCGAGAAAGCCAAGAAGTGCACATGCGAAACACAGAACAAAACGAAGGAGAAGATAACTTCCGGTCATTCTGGTTTTGGATCTGAATATTTGGAAAGCGGTTCCGTTAATCACTTCAAACTTCCCTTGTCTTCTTTTATCGATGCATACAGGTCACTCATTCGTCCGTGGCAGGTAAATAACACGACCTGTCTGCCTAAGGATAACTCATCCAGCAAAGTCAGTCCAGCCTTTGCCCTTTTATCGTCGTACTGCACAAAGGTATCATCAAGAAGGAGCGGCATTTTGTCGTCTGACGGCTGAACGAGATCGGCAATCGCAAGACGCAGGGCAAAATAGATCTGATCTACTGTTCCGCCGCTGAAAAAGTCTGATTTATGAAAAGAATATGACCCCTCCGATGCTATGTCGATTCCGAAAGAACGGTCGACGTGCAGCGTGGAATAGGAACCCTCCGTCAATTTATCTAAATATTCCCCTGCCTTTTCATTCACCTGCGGGGCAAAATAGTCTTCCATCTCTGAAAAAGCCTCATCAAGCACCTGCTGTGCTGTCAGAAAGGCGCGGTGATATGCTTTTGCATCTCCATGCCTTTCGGTCAGAAGCGCGCGCTGCTCGAGAAGCCACGAAAGGTCCGTTTCCTGGGATAGAAGGTTCTCACGAGTGGTTTCTTTGCGTGCTATATCGACACGGATTGCTGTAATTTCTGTTTTCAGCTTTTCTTCCTGCAGTAATATCATTGAAATCTCATTTCGGATGCCCGACAGCCGGAGCTCATCCGATTTCATCTGCATTTCAAGTGCCTCAGTATCTATGATGGTCTCCGGGTTCTCAGGCAGGGTCTGTGTCTGCTGCTCCGCTATATGCACGGTACCGTCTTCTTCCCCTGCAGGAGCTGAAAACTGGTCCGATCTGCCTCTGCAGGCAGAAAGATGTTCCTGTGCCAGCGTCATTAAATGATCATTGAACGCCATGTCCTTCTGTTCGTTCTCCTTGATTCGCAGCTTCTGCATATGAAGTTCTTCCAGCCGCTTTTGAGAATCGGTAAGCGCCGTCTGCCTGTCATACTGGGATGCAGCAGCGTTTTCATAGATTTTCATCTTGGCTTCGTGGGTCATGCTTTTTTCAACGATCGTCTTCTCGACGGAGCGGATCTGAAACCAGTTGGAAAGATGAAGTCCGATTGCAAAAACAAGGAAAATCAGTCCGGCGAGCGGAACCGGGTCGCGCATGTACGCATATGCTGTCAAACTGACCGCAAGGGCCGCAGCAAATAGAATTTCATATCTTCTGACATGGATTTTGTATACAAAAATGGTAGTCAGCCCTTTTCGGGCCTCTTCCCGCAATTGAATCAGTGCCTTGATTTCCGAACTTACAGCCAGAATTTCTTCCTCAAGCTGCTCTGTTTCCTTCGCTTTGTTCTCATACAGGGCCTTGTTCTCGCGGCACAGCATATCTTCGGTCTTAAGAAGGGCATCTATGTCGGCGGTAAGGAGTGCGGAACGCTCCCTGAGCTGGTCATTCTGAATATGCAGACGACCGAGTTCTTCTTCTGCGCGGCAGCGCTCTTCGGAAAGCTGTCTTACCATTTCCTGCCTCTGCAGCATATGTTCGCGGCGGGCATTTTCAAAGTCAGCATTTGCATTGGCCCGTTCCTCATCGAGAAACTTTTTTTGGAGTGCCTTCTGCAGATAAATATCTTTTTGCTGAATATCGGCCAGCAAAAGTTCGCTCTTTTTCTTCTTCTCTTCAAGCTGCCGGCCGGTCGAAAGAATGCCTTCGCTGATGCGTTTCTGCCTCTCGAGGCCGTCTTCAATTTCCCTTCTAAGAATTTCCGTCTGCTCCTGCGAGTCGGCCAGATCTTTTTCTTTCTCTTCCAGATCGGCAAGTTCGTCTTCAATGCGGGGGATCAGACCGCCGGAGCCGCGAAGTGCATATAGCTTTGATGAGGCACTTACGAGTCGGGCTTTGATTTCTTCATATGAAAACAGTTCGCTTCCTGTATCAGCCAGATTGGCCAGTCGAGCCGAGATATCAGCCGTTTCCTTGTCTGTTCCCATTATATTACTGGAAAGCTGTCCGACAAAAACCGTGTTTACAAACTCAGATTCGCTGATTGCAAAGAGATATTCGCCGACTTCTTTTTGAGCAAGATCCGTCTTTTGACCGGATGGAAGAAGAGTCAGCACAACCTTATCATCCGCTTTTTTTCTGTAAAATGTTTTCTCAAGAAGATATGTCTTCCCTGTATGCTGAAACTCGATGGATCCCCCAAAGGGCATGCCGCTCCATGGTGTGAATTTTCTCCGGTCATTATCCCTTATCCGGGTCGAAGCCCGACCTGAAAATCCATAAAACATCGCTCGGATGAAGGAAAGAATCGTACTCTTCCCATATTCATTATCCCCGGTAAACAGATTCATCCCGGGTTCAAAAGCCATCGTGATATCAGTGAGTTTTCCGAAGGCGGCTATGTGCAGATTATTGATCTTCACAATAATTCACCTCCCCTTCAAATGCCCTGAGCCCCAGAGTCAGCGCCTGCCCGCACTCTTCTATCTGTTTTGTATCCCCGGCTGCACGTGCCTGTTCAAGTCTGCCCAGAAGGCGATCGACAAAAACCCCCTTAAGGGAGGTCTCCCGGCGAAGCTCTTCGGGATTCGAGAACGAACGTGTCCGGTCCTTGATCCGCACATCAAAAACTATCGATGACAATCTCTCGCGAAGACTTGACAGAACAGGTGAGAAATCCGGAGGAAGTGCTCCCGAGAGTGTTATCCGGTAAGCAGCGCGCATGTAGTCTTCTCCATAAGAGCTGCGAAGAAAAGATAAGATTCTATCTTCAAGCTGCTGCTGCGTATCGGAACCGTCAACAGCAATATCCGGGCAGTAATAATTCCTCTGATTAACCGGAACAAAAGAAATCTCCGCCCCGCCTCTGGCAAGCGTGCCCAGATAGACACCGCGGGGGCCGGGCTCGTCATAACCGCGCGACTCCGGGCATCCGGGATATGCATAATAGGTATTTCCGGCTTTACATAGGCCGCTCCTGTCGTGTACATGCCCAAGCGCAACATAATCCGCACCGCTCTTTGCAATCCACTCCTTCGGTACTGGATTATAGGAACGATTCTCGGAAGGGGTTTCTGTTATTTCCCCATGAATAAGCACGATGTGAATCGTATCTTCCGGATATCCGGATTGTTGGACCGAAAACGATGACGGACAAAGCGTGCGCACTGCACGAATTCCTGTAAACGCCGCGCCCCACACAACAGTCCTGAGTTCAGGAAAGGAAAACGATGAGAATTCACCGGTAAAAATATGGACGTTCGACGGCCATTCCTGCGTCATATAGGGGGAATCCTTTGTGAAGGGATCATGATTTCCGGGAGCAATAACAACCGCAGTATCCGGAATTCCTGCAAAACTGTCTATAAGCGAGCGGAGGTGTTCCGCCGGGAAGCGAAGCTGGTCCATAAGGTCTCCCGCAAGAAGGAGAATCTGAATTTCTTCCTGCCGGCACAGATCAATAACAGCACGGAAAGCGGCTCTTTGTTCGCCTTGACGGATTGCTGCTTTCTGGGCGGACAGGCCGGTAAACGGAGATCCAAGATGGAAATCTGCAGCGTGCAGAACCTTGATTTTGCCGGATTGATTGACCATTTTCCACCCTTCCTATAAATTACATAACCATGTTATAATGATACTAATTTTAGCATGACAAGATCCTATACTCAAGCAATATAATTATTAGTAAGAAAATTTTATTTTCAATATCCCATGGCCGTATGCAGGGATTATGCGGTAACGTGCACGTAAAGAATTATTATATCCGAAAAACCTTGTCTTGTGGAGGACTCATGTCAACGCGAGGAGATAAAGAGAGACGCATTTTGGTAAGTGCCACTGTACGACTTGTGGTACTTGCAATTGGTCTGATCCTTCAGGCTGCGCTTGCCGCTGTCCTTTCGATTTTTCTGCAGCGGCTGTCCGTTGCAGTCATGATTATTTTGTATATTGTTTCTTTCATCGCCTTTATCTATGTGTCTGCACATCACGACAACCCTTCTACCCGGCCGTTCTGGCTGCTGCTGATCGCACTCTTTCCTGCGTTCGGGCTTATCATTTATCTGATGTGGGGGCTTCCCCGGCACGGCACAAAGCGGCATGCTGAGGAGATCGCATCGCAGAAAGATGCCTTTGATGCAAGAATTACTTACTCGGATGATTTACAGGAGATTGCCGGACGCTGCGATCTGGACTTATCCCTTAAATATCCTACGGTATGGAATGCCAGCCGCTACCTGAGAGCGCATGGCTTCCCGGTATATGGACAAACAAAAATCACCTATTTCCCGAGCGGGGAAGAACTTTTTGCGGATTGCCTTGCCAGCATCAGGAATGCCCGGAAAAGCATTTTTCTTTCTTTCTTTATTTTGCGCGACGGCAGACTCTGGCAGCAGTTCTATAAAATACTCTGTGAAAAAGCTCTTCTGGGTGTCGAAATCCGGCTCCTTCTGGATGATGCCGGAACCATGTTCAATATTTCCACCGAATATATAAAAGAACTTAATGATAAAGGAATCCATGTTGAGCTGTTTAACCCTACACACCGTTATCTGAATAACCTGTACCTGAATTACAGAAACCACCAGAAAATTGTAGTTATAGACTCCGAGGTGGGTTACACAGGCGGAGTGAATCTTGCTGATGAATACGCAAACTACACGTCTCCTTTCGGATACTGGAAGGATACCGGTGTGCGGCTCGACGGGCAGGGCGTGTTCGGTCTTACGGCCACATTCATTGATATGTGGGATCAGACACTAAAACAGCGTTCGAAGTCATATGAAGCTTACCGGCCTGCTCTGCGGAGCGGGGAAGAAGGCTATTGCCAGGTGTTTTGCGACGGTCCGTCGAACAACCCCAGCAATCCTGCTGAAGGTTTGATTTTCCGTATGATTGAATCGGCTCAGAAATACGTCTATCTGACCACACCATACCTGGCTGTGTCCCAAGCGCTGATTGACACGATCTGCCGCGTCGCCCAAAGCGGCGTGCGCGTTGTCCTTCTCGTTCCGTATCAATTGGATCACTGGTATGTTTTCGAAGTAACCCGGAGCTTTTTCCCGGCGATGCTTGAAGCCGGAGTCGAGGTATACCGCTTCTCACCCGGTATGCTGCATGCCAAAATGGTCGTAGCCGACGACATACATGCTTTAGTAGGCACGATCAACCTTGATAACCGCAGTTTTTACAGCCAGTATGAGGATGGTGTCTGGTTCTGCGGCAAAAAAGCCGTCGCCGATGTCAAGCAGGATATCGAATCCGCCGTAGCCCGGAGTTACCGGGTTACCGTTGAAGATTTAAAGAAAGTCGGGACCCTCCGGTCAGCATTCGGGCTTCTTCTGCGAATATTTTCACCGCTTATGTAAGGCTGCGTATTATCTGACAGTTATAAGGACACTGCACCGGCCTTCAATACGGTAGCCGCCAGTACCGGCAGGCAAAAACAGTGAGTCTCCTTTGGATACTGCAATCACACCGTCTTCCCCATATTCACGATTATTAAAAAGAATACTTCCGCTGCCTTCTATAAATAGAAGCGACGTGAAGGACTTCCCGTCACATGCAAGCTTTGCGAAAGAATCGATCGACAAGTGGTCCACGGTAAAATATTCGCAGGATGCAAGGCGCGTGACACAATATCCCGGCTTCTTTACGGATGCATGCACTTTGGGTACGCCGGGAACAAAATCAGTGTCTGTGACGTCAAGTGCTTTCTCAATATGAAGTTCGCGCTTATTGCCGTCGGAATCCGTCCGGTTATAATCATATACCCGGTATGTCGAGTCAGAATTCTGCTGGATTTCGGCAATCATGATGCCTTTGCCAATCGTGTGAATCGTGCCGGCTCCAATAAAGAAGACATCACCCTTTTTGACGGCGACACGATTCAGAATTTCAATGATCGTATTGTTTTCAATCCTTTCCCTCATCTCTTCCCTGGTGACCGCCCTTGAAAAGCCATAGTAAAGGAAGGATCCTTCCTGTGCGTCGAGGACATACCACATTTCGGTTTTCCCGAATTCCCCCTCATTTTCCAATGCATATCCATTCCCTGGATGAACCTGAATGGAAAGATCGTCCTTAGCATCAATGAATTTGATCAGAATAGGGAAATAAACAGCAAATGAATTGTTTATCCCGAGAGCTTTTTCGACATCTGAAAAAAGTGCATCGGCCAGCGATTTTCCGGCCAGGGGGCCGTTCATAATTGTCGAAGCACCACTTACATTACACGAAAGCATCCACGCCTCCGCAACGATCGAATCAGGGGAATCTATACCGTATTCGCGTTTGAGACGATCTCCGCCCCATATGTAGTCTTTTGTTGCCGGTTTCAATTTGAACGGGTACATAAATCCTCCTATTGCCCTGCAAATATCGACAAGATTAGCTGCAAACACAATTTTACCATAAATGCCGGCATCTGCAGGATATAAATCCCCATCTCTCCAGCCAGAAAAAAGAAAAGGGAAAACGCAAAAAACACGACTCCTTTTACGAAAGAATCGTGTTGAATATATGCCCAAATTCCATTCCCTCAAATAATTTTCGAAAGATCTTCAACCTCAACCTTTGTATATTTGATGATTTCTTCCATGCGCTGTGTCTCAAGATAGGAAACAAGCGTATAGGCAGCACCCTTTTTCTGAGCGCGTCCGGTACGTCCGATCCTGTGAAGGTAGTAATCATTCTCTTTGGGCACATCATAATTGAAAACTCCGTCAACATCGGCAACATCAATGCCTCTGGCAGCTATGTCGGTCGCTATGAGGATCGGGAAACTCCCGTTGCGGTAACCGTCCATAATGCGGTTCCTGGTGTTCTGATTGATATCCCCATGCAGGCAGTCTGCAGCAATACCGGCCCGCTGGAGCCGCTCCGTCAGATGGCGGACACGTGTCTTGGTGTTGCAGAACACAATGATCTTGGACAGATTTTTTGTCTCCATAATTTTGAGAAGGGTATCCAGTTTATCCTTCTCTGCAACCATCATCGAATATTGTTTGATCTTCGGCATGTCTTCCGCTTTGGGCGCAACATCAATGTCGACTGCTCCCTGAAAATACTGCCAGGAAATATCCATAACATCTCTGGACATAGTAGCCGAAAATAGTGCAACCTGCTTTTCATTCGGGGTAAGATCAAGAATTTTGCGGATATCCTTAATAAATCCCATGTTAAGCATTTCGTCGGCTTCGTCCAGAATAACGCTGTACACGGATGAAATGTCTATTGTTCTGCGGCTCACATGATCCAGGAGGCGCCCGGGTGTGGCCACGACAATCTGGGGGTGAGCCGCAAGTTCCTTGAACTGCTTATCAAGGCTTTGTCCGCCGATAACTGCACAAATCTTAAGTCCGTGAATATACTGTCCTATACTTTTAAGTTCCGAACAAATCTGAAGTGCAAGCTCACGGGTCGGGCACAGAATCAAATCCTGTACGAATTTCGCGTCCATATTCAGGTATTCGAGAAGGGGGATTCCGTAAGCAAAGGTTTTGCCGGTACCGGTCGGGGCTTTGGCAATAAGATTATATCCGTCCATCATGACGGGAATTGCTTGTTTCTGGACGGATGTAGGAGTGTGCAGTTCCAGTTTTTCAAGAGCCTTTGTGATTTCTTTGGAGAGGACAAGGTCAGCGAACGTGTTTATTTCCATTTAGATCCTTTCTTGGTAAAAGGGCTTTGTCAGCCCGGTCATTACAGGTATTTCTTTTTTTTGCAATACCAGATTGTCGCGATCGTAACAAGAACTGCCAGGACAATAAAAAGCGGATATCCGTATTGCTTTGAAATTTCAGGCATAAATTTGTAATTCATACCGTACCAGCTGGTCAGGACCATGAGCGGAAGAAAGACCGTGGATACTACGGTAAACAATCGCATCATAAGATTGGCATCAATATCGACCTGGGACTGGTACGCCTCACGAAGCTGCATGACACTCTCACGAAGGGTTACAGATGCCCATTCCAGACGGTCCAGACGAGTGCCGATCAAGTGGAACATATGGTGAGCCTCATCCGGTATAACGTTATTGTTGTTCTCTACCAGTATATCCGATACGTCAACCATAAGTCCCATATACTGCATCAGATGAAGTGTCTTTTGTCTCAATCGGAAAATAATATCCGGATAATCAAGTTTCTTTGTAGAATAAACCTGCATGTGCTACCTCAGTCAGGCTGCGGGAGTGACTGTCACCGGGGCGATGATACCTGACTCCCCTGTTGCGGATGCTGCCTGATCTGTCCCGCCAACGCCTGTTTCGGCAGACGAACCGGAAAACGGCAGCCCGGAAATCATTACGCCCTCTCCCGCTGCTGCTAGAGGGGTACTATCAAAAAGTGTAGCATCCCGGCCGCTTTTGTCAAACAGATTGTTATATGCAAGTATGGAATATGCAGAAATTCCTTCATTCCCGGGGACATCCTCAGCCGATTGATAGGTATTTCCCTCTGAATCGATCACGGCCAGGGCATCAATGACCGGAAAAGTCTGATACAGGCTGCTCAGGTACGCATTATAATCCGGCAGGGGAATGTTGGCCGTCTGCAGGAGAAGCGTTGACAGATAGTTGGCGCTGATTTTATCAATTTCCTGTTCTTTAATATCATAATTGGCCCAGATAAGAAACGGTGTCTGGTAGAGCTTAAGCATTTCCTCGGCGGTAAGGTCAGACAGTTTCTCGCCGAGAATCGTCTCATAAAAATTGTTTTTCATGTTAGGCATATGATCGCCGAAAAAGCAGATTACCGTAGGTTCATCCACAGTTGAGAAGTAATCAATCAGGCCCTTAAGTGCTGCATCGGACTGATGGATAAGCGACAGATACTGCTCCGTCTCCGGAAATTCACCCGGATACTCAGGGAGATTCACGTCCTCGGTAAAATTCGCATATTCATTTATATATCCGCCATGATTCTGCATAGTGACATTGAAAAGAAAGATCGGCTGCCCCGCCGGCTTGCTCTCATACAGATCTATCAGTTTGCCGTATGAGCACGCGTCACTGATATACCCTCTCATATAAGACGGATTGGTAAAGTCATCCATGGACAGAAACTGATCGAATCCAAGCTTATCATATACGCTTGTACGATTCCAGCCGCTTGCCAGATAGGGATGAACGGCAATCGTCGAATATCCGTTGGTTTTAAGAATCCGGGCAAGGGATCCAGTCGGAGCGTCAATGTACTGCTGATAAGGTATGCTTCCCTTAGGCAGGAAGGCTGTGGAGTTCCCAGTGAGGAATTCGAATTCCGTATTTGCCGTACCGCCACCGTATGTCGATACATACAGACTGCCTTTTATGACATTGTCGGAAACGGTGTCATAAAATGGTGTTACTTCCATGTTGGTTGTATATTCTGCAACTGTCTCCAGATTTGCATAAGATTCACACATGATTGCAATAATATTGGGTTTGGATACCGTATCCTGCGTCACAGGTATGGGAGTAACTGCGGGAGTATCCGACGAAGAATCCGACGCAGCGACAGGCATTGCCGCAGCCGCAGGCGTAGCCGTTGTCATGAGAATCGACCCGTTCTCAGCACTATTTGCTGCTGTTTCATCGGCTGTTTCCATTCCGGGGACCGCTGTCAGGACCGTGCCGCTTCCCTCGATCCGGGATTTGATATCAGCGACAGCCTGCGCACTGTATGAACCGGGCTTATCAACATTCATATATTGTGCGTTCATCGTGAAGGCAATAACCAGTCCGTTCTGCTCATAATTGGATGTCTGGTTCCAGACGTTGTTCGTTATTCCAATTTTCTGCATGAAATTAAAGGCCGCCAGCGCATACCGGTCCGTCCCAAAGAGGGAAAAGACCAGAAACACCGCAAGTACGGCGCTTGCAGCTCCGACAAAAATGCGGCTGCGGATACGTGAAAGTGAGTAATCCACCTTCCAGGAGATAAGGTTCAGAAGGACAAGGAACAGGAAAGTCATGATCAGAACTACCGTCAGACTCAGCGAATAACTTGATGCTACGTTCATTGCCGTCTTCGCAGAAAAGATATCCCACGGCTGCAGGGGTTCTCCGCGGAACATAAGCTTGAAATAGTTTATGACTGCAAGTACATAAATAACTGTATTGGAGATAACCATGCTGATTTTAAGCCTGTTGATCAGCGCAAAGACAATTACGTACAAAATAAAATAATAAACATAATTGAGCGAATATACCTGAACCCTTTTATTCAGGGCCGAGTTGTCGTTCAAAGCTTCTACGAGGAAAAACATGGCTACCGGTGTAAGAAACAACAGCAGGCGTCCCGCATGGGCACGGAGCTTTTCAGGGATCTCAACTTCAAGAAGCATTACAGCGCCGCATAGCAGAATAAGGAACACACTGCCGGCAAAGGCGGCTGTATTAAAATACGAATAACCGTACTGCGCATTGGTCTGATACGGTGTTTCCAGCGAAACACCCGGAAGTACAAGGCTTGTCTGTTCCTGTCCGGTCGGTGCCGAAACCCAGGCAATGGGAGCTTTATCCCAGCCGTTATCAACTGCACATAGTGTATAGGAGTATGTCCGGGCCGCATCAAGCTTCACATTTGTATCAAACCGGTAATATGCATCATCCTGCAAATCCTTAATCGGCACGGTCCGGTTCGAGAGAGTTTTGCCGGCATCATCAAGAAGTGCAAATTGGACGGTTCCTTTTGCGGTCTCATCCGTATACGTTGCAAAGCGAATTTCAATATAGGTAAGTTCCTCCTGGGCAGGAACAAAAAACTGCCGGTACGGTGTATCCATTGTCAGTGAACCCATTGTACGGGAGCCGTTTCCAACGTTGGAACTTACACTAATATTCCGGAACGAAGCGGTATTTGTGAACAGAAGTATCATCAGAACAATCGTGGCGACAAGTGAAATTATTATCTTAATCTTGTTTTTACTTGGTTTTATCATTAATTTCCCTCACAATTTACAAAACATTATACATTATACGTTGATTTTGTGCATATACATACCTTTTGGCGTTTGGTCACTTGCACAGTTTTTTGTGTCAATATGGAGAAAATAAATGTAAAACCGATTGCACCTGTTGCTTCTTTTATCAAAATGTTATGATATATAAAATTGGTTTGTGGAGGTATCTTACATGGATCAGAAACAAATTCTTGAACAGATCCAGAATGTACGGCAGAATATGCAGAAGATTATGGTCGGCAAGGATGTTGCCGTAAATCTGCTGCTTATAGCCCTCTTAAGCAAAGGTCACGCACTCCTTGAGGACGTACCCGGAATCGGCAAAACCACTATGGTATATTCCCTGGCAAGATCCCTTGCCTGCAGTTTTGCACGAATCCAGTTTACGCCTGACGTGATGCCGTCAGATATCACCGGTTTCTCTATTTTTAATATGAAGACGCAGGAGTTTGAGTTCCGGCCGGGTCCGGTCCTGCACCAGATCATTCTGGCCGACGAGATCAACCGTACATCGCCCAAGACCCAGTCGAGTCTTTTGGAGATCATGCAGGAACACCAGGTAACCGTGGATGGAATTACCTATCCGCTCCCCGCGCCCTTCATGGTCCTTGCCACACAGAATCCGATTGAGCACGCGGGAACTTTCCCCCTTCCCGAAGCGCAGTTGGATCGTTTCTGTCTCTCCATCCATATGGGCTATCCCACAGTCGAGCAGGAAATGACGATTATGACCCGCGTCGATGAGTGCCCCGCTGCATCATCACTTCAGCCTGTAATTCTATCCCAGACGATCACGGATCTGCAGGAAGCGGCGCGAAACATTTACTGCGCCGACTCCATCAAGCAATATATTGCCAAAATCGCTGCCGCAACAAGAAAACATCCTGACCTCAAGCTGGGAATCAGCCCGAGAGCTTCCATCCATCTGATGCAGACGTCAAAGGCGCTCGCGCTTCTTGAAGGACGGGACTACGTGACTCCTCAGGATATCAAGCAGATGTGCCTGCCCGTCCTCGCGCACCGGCTCTCCCTTCGATCCGAATCCAATGCAGCCGGAAAAACACCGGACGGGGTTCTTACCGAGCTGCTTCGCACGCTCCCTGTTCCCAAGTAATATGAGAGTACGGCGCATCGGGTTTTTCCTGTTATGGGCGCTGAGCCTCTGGGCCGTTCTGTATTCCGGAATGGCTGTATATTATTATGTCTTTTTCCTTTTTGCGATTGTTTTTGTTATTTCCGTACTCCAGCTGTTCCTGTCGTTTTTTTCATTCAGCCTGCGAACGAACCTTTCTTCCCGTATTACTGAAAAAGGGCAGCCTTTTACATGGAAACTTCTGCCCAAAGCCAGGTTTATTCCGGTTGCCCATGCCAAAATATCCGTCAATATCTCTGATATATCCGAGGCACATACATCCCGCAGGGATTTTTACGTATCTCCTTCTTTTCGAAAAACAACGCCTGTGCCCCTCCGGATTGTATCACCTTACTGCGGGACCTTTCCGCTGGAGGTGACTGAAGTCGAAATTACCGATATTTTCGGACTATGGCACATAAAGGTCCCTTCGGACCGCTATTTGTATAGAAATCCTATCTATGTGACTGTTCTTCCCGACACTTCGACGTTTTTACATGCCGACCTCCTTTACGATGAGATCATGCTTCCTGTCAGAAAAACAAGGGAACGTGCGGAAGCCGTCGGCGTACGCGAGTATGAACGGGGGGACAACATGCGCAGCATTCACTGGAAGTATTCTGCCCGTATCGGCAAGCTCCACGTGAAGGAATATGAAAAAGGCGCCAAGGAGCTGCATCTGATATATCTGGATTTGACAGACTCACCCCTTGCCGGTGAAGCCGCCGCCAAAAGCAAGGATCTGATGTTATGCAGTGCGGCAAGCCTTTGCCACGCGCTTCTTCTCGAGCAGATTCCCATGGTCATTCTCGGATACAGTTCCAAAAATGACGGGCGCTTCTCACTGGTCCATTCGAATGCGTGGGAAGCAGCACGCTGTTTTCTCGCGCAGCGCGAATTCACAAATGAAATTCCTTCCGAATATAAGGAACTGATTGCAGGGTATGTCCTCGCAGAGAAATCGACACTTACGATTTTCACCATGGCCGTCACAGCGTCCCCCCTCTCCTTCCTCACGTACCGCGCCGGTGATTACTCGTCGGTTTCCGTCTGTTTTATTCCACAGGCGGGTTATCAGGCGGAGCAGCAGGTGCTTTCGCACCTGTGTTCCGACAAAGGCATTCAGACCATTCTTCTTTCCCCGCCTGTTCCGGCTCCTGCAGAAACTGCAAAGGAGGAAGAAGGCTTATGACATCCAAATGGAATCTGGATTTATTCCTGCACATTTTATGTGCCTACCTGAGCGCCCTGGGACTTCAGCTTTTCGTGCTGGATATGCTGGGACTATCCAGCGAGTTTTCATGGATTACTACGTCCATTTTTTGCGCTGCCGCTATGTCTGTCCTTCTTCTGATGACCTATCGATTTGCCATCATTCTGGCAATAATTGCTGGTCTCTCAATACCCGTTTTGTTTCTTGCCGTTTTCACCGATGTTCTTTCCGCGGTGTATCAATATACGTCGCGTTTTTTTGCATGGGTCGGCCCCTTTATAATGAGTTCTGCAAATCACAATGAACATTTTGAATTGACTCTATTCATTACCTCAGTATGTATCATTTCTCTGTTTTGTTTCATCATTACCTGTCTTCTGGACAGCACCCTGCTTCTGGTTTTGCTGACTGTAATCCCCATCATTGCACTGAGCATCTTGTCTGATAAGGAATTGCCTTACATACTTCTTCTGCCAACTGTATTCGGGATCATTCTTCTGTTTTCGCTGACCGCTAAAACCACAATCCACAAAGAAGTCTCCGAAGTGTATTCCCGTAAAGGTTATCTGCAGACACTGACATCATTCCTTCCCCTGATAACTGTGGGGCTTATTGTTTCGTTTGCCATATCTTATTCATTCCCTGCCGAAAGCCTCCGCTCGCAGAGTGTAACGGATACGACCAACGATATCCTTTCCGCCCTTCATCTCCCTTTACCGAGTACATCGAGCCGCAGCTCCTTCAATTTGGGCGGTCTTGGCTACTATCCCCTGCATGAACGGTTGGGCGGCCCCGCTTATGTCCCGGCTGATAAGGTTATGCAGGTAACCAGCGGGTCAGATTTTCTTTTGCGTGCAGCGACATATGACAAATACGAGAGAATTTTCTGGAGCAGCTCAAATTCCCTGTTTTCCAGCAGATTTCATTCGAATCTTTTGTCGGATCAGACGGAAGATTTCTTTGACATGAACCGGCCGGACATCACGTTGATCCCGCAAAGCCTGTACGAAGCCGTTATGTCGGACCAGACGGTTACCATTAAAAATATGAGCGAACATATAGGTACTACGCTTTTTTCTGCCGACCATCTGCTTGATGTCATAAACCCAAAATTTGCCGTGTATTATAACCAGTCCTCAGAAATATTCCAGAATCAGACTGTATCCCCGGGCGAAGTATATTCCCTTACCTTCGCTCATTTCAAAACATCCGGGCCGAACTATAAAAACAATCTTCTCGCACTGGAATCTTATATCCTTGCACATCCGGATACTGCCGATTCTGAGGGCCGCATGAAAGCAATCAATGACGGCTACCTTTCCATCAGCGCTCCGAAATCTGTGCAGGATTATGCCCTTTCCCTTACGGCCGATGCAAAGACACCGCTTGAAAAAGTGTTTGCAATCAGGGAAGACCTCCTGACGAATTTTACCTATTCACTTGATGTCGGTATCCCTCCTGCGGACGGGGATTTTGTGGAATATTTCCTTGTCACCAAAACCGGATACTGCACTTATTTTGCGTCGGCTATGACGGTAATGGCTAAGATTAATGGCATTCCGGCCCGGTATGTAGAGGGTTTTGTTGTTGACGTACCGGATACTGCAACCGAAGATTCACCCGAAACCGTTACCGTAACAGGCAAGAACGGGCACGCCTGGTGTGAAGTATATATTAACGGCATCGGCTGGATTCCAATTGATGCGACCGCAAGCAGCCTGCCCGGCGGCGGCGCCCTTTCGGAAGGAACCCCCCGGGGAACCGAACTGCCTTCTGATATACCGGCATTCATCCCGCCAGAGGAAGGATATATCCCTCCACATGACAATAACAGTCCCGCGCCTGTGACGGACAGTTCCGGCGGTTTCCTTTCGGCCGCTGCAGCAGCCCTTCGCCTTCTGATCCTTCCGCTGCTTTTTGCAGTCTTCCTTATTGCTGCCGGCTTCCTTCTTCTGGCTCGCCGGCGCTGGAGCAGGCAGTTCAGCCTGCATCCGCTGGATGAACTCAAAGAAAGTAAATCCCCGGAAGAAATCGTATCATACCTGTGGATCAGAAGCATGCGTCATTTATCCCTTCTTCGTATCCGCATTGACCCTGCTGATACGGCGTCCGATTTTTCCGGGAAGCTGCGCTGTATTCCGGTATATATCGCCGGCTGCAGGAATGATTCTTACGATTTCGATATCCGTCATATTACAGGGACTTATGACAAATGGATCTACGGCCGTCATCTTCCTGCCGATGACGAGGTGGCCGTCGCCTATTCGGAATGCCTGAAACTGATCGCCGATATAAGGTTTGCACACAAATCAAAATTGTCGTATGTACTTCACTTTTTGTTTAAAGGAAAAGTGAAATTATCACAGTAACAATGCCTGCCATGCCAATCGCGATTCCGCTCATGGCACCTTCGGTCTCCCCTAATTCTATTGCTTTTGATGTCCCTACAGCATGGCTTGATGTGCCTATGGCCACTCCGGCTGCAACCGGATTTTTGACATGGAATAACCGGATCAGAAGCGGCGCAAATACGGAGCCGAGGATACCGGTCATCACTACGGCTGCCACAGCAACAGAAGGTATTCCTCCGATATTTTTGGAAATAGCAACTGCAAACGGGGTAGTGACTGACTTGGTGAGCAGGGAACGTGTCAGGACATCATCGAGATGAAATAATTTGCATAGCAGGTATGCCGAACTGACCGAAACCAGGGATCCGGTAATCGTGCCTAAAAGGATTGGCAGAAAATATTTCTTCAGCAGTGCAAACTGACTGTAAATGGATAGTGCAAGGACCGCAGTGGCTGGTCCGAGGAATACGGTAATCAAATCCCCTCCGACATAGTAGCTATCGAGAGGGATCCGGAAAATTTTAATGACCAGGATACACAGGATTACCGCGATAAGAAGAGGATTTGCGACGGCGGATTTTGTTTTCCTGTTGATCCAGACACCAATCTCAAAGGTAAGGATACTAAGGAATATTCCAAAAAACGGAGATGCATATACTTCACTCATGAGACTTCTCCTTTGCCTGTTTTGCCTGTGCGTGCCTGTCCTGCAGCGCAATTACTCCCTGCACTGTGAGAGCGGTCGCCCCGAAGGTAAGGACTGTTGTCACTATGATTACAGTAATAAGCGGCAGGATGCTGCTGCGGATCAGGTCAAAACTCGAAAGGATGCCGATTCCGGCAGGGATAAAGAAGAACGACATGTTCTTAAGAAGGAAATCCGCTTTCTGCCGGATATGGTCGACCTTGATCACACGGAAAAACAGAAGAAGAAACAGGATAATCATGCTCAGCACGCTTCCCGGAAAAGAAATCGGCAAAAAAACCGAAATGGCCTGTCCAAGCAGGCAGACACCAAAAAGAATGCCGATCTGATACATCATTTTCATGAAATGCTGCGCTCCTTACATCTTTCGTATACGCTCGAATGTACATTAAATCAGAAAAATCCGCAATCTTTCCGATCATTTGCTATACTAATATAACGTTTCCGTGGTTCGAAAAGGAGAATCAGTCCAATGCCCAAAACCAAAATGTCATTAACAAAGAAGGTTAACCTGCAATTTGCAGCAATACAGGGCTCTTTTTGGATTTCTTTCCTGCCGCTTGGCGGATTTGCGGTTGTGCTCCTGCAGTCCAAGAATTTCACTGATTCCGAAATTGGAATCATCCTGGCGATGCAGTCTATCGCATCTATTATCGCACAGCCCCTCATTTCGACATTTGCCGGGAAACATCCCCGCATTCCCCTGAAAAATATCGTTGCTGCCATGCTTCTTTTCGGCGCTGCCATTTCTTCTGTTTTCTTTTTTCTACCGCATCTTTTCCTTCCGGCTGTCCTTATATTTATGGTTATCGGAATGACGGAGTATTCAGCTCCTGCGTTCATAAATGCCATTGCGATGCAGCTTACAAATGCAGGAGTCAAAATTAATTACGGGGTATCCCGGGGTATCGGATCTTTATCTTTCGCTTTGGCCGGTGTTCTTCTGGGCAAACTCGTTGATATATCCGGTACAGATATGATCATTCCCTTTTCCGTTATTCTTGTACTTATTACGTGCGTCCTTATATGGAGAATGTACGCTCCCCCGTACAAGGAACAACCGGCAGTTGATATTGCATCACCGGCACAAATTCCTCAGACAAATATATGGACTTTTCTGCGAAGAAACAAAGTATATACCGGCTTCTGCATAGCTTCCTCTTTTATTTTTGCCTGCCATGCCTGCGTCAGCAATTTTCTTCCGAATATCACGGACTCGCTTGGCGGTTCCATAACGGATCAGGGAATCATACGCGGCATTTCCGCGGCTTTCGAGCTCCCGATTATGATTATTTACAGTATCCTGGCAAGGCGGATCAGCAGTCATAAGCTTTTAACCATTTCCGCTTTTTCGTTTTTCCTCAAATCGCTCGCTACCATGTTCGTTCCGAGTATTTCGCTTCTTTTTCTGGTACAGGCCTTCCAGATGCCGGCTTTCGGGCTATATACACCGGCCGCCGTTCATTTTTCGGATCACTCGGTTACCGATGCGGACCGTGTGCGCGCACAGGCAATCTCGATGGTCGCCGGAATCGGAATCGGAAATGTCTTTGGAAATCTGGGCGGCGGATTCATCCTCGACAAATGGGGCCTCCCAAGCATGCTCTTTGTTGCGACGATTCTGGGCTTTATCGGTTTTATTATCATGTTTGCTGCTCTTTATGAAAAGCCCGTTAAAGTTATTGAATAAACGTATTTTTCTTCATCCCCATAGGGATGTAATAAAGAGTCCCGTCAGAAAAGACACGGCATTTGTCGAAAGTGTCTGGAGAAAAAGCATCCGGTTCCGGTTTATGACTGTAGATTGGCCCGCGTTATCGCCCTGATTTTCAATTGTACTTCCGATCACATCCGGACGCGGGTCTTGAACGACTCTTGCAAAATAACTTTTATAAATAATATACTCGACAGCAACCGCTCCCATTTCTCCCGCACCAAATACCACATATACCGCGAGCATGGGCCAGCCCTGCCGCGTACACAGCAGCGCCGTTAAAAAAGCAGATAAATTAAGGGTAACATTCGTCAACAGATTTGCCAGCGCGACAACAGCAAGAAACCTCTTCTGTCGATATCCATAAAGAAAAAACAGAAAAGTTTCCAGTAGGACCGTCAGAACAGCCGCCTGAATCATTTCTTTTTTCTGTTTTTGAAGACAAGAAAGTACAGAAGAAGAATTGCGCCGATGATCAGTGCAACCCCGCAGCCAATGAGCAGCAGAACAAACATCGGCACAGCACCGGATACATCCGGAAAAGATGCGACATCCAGCAGCTTGTTTACAACAGCATTTGTAATCATGAAAAGTCCTCCTTTCTATTTTTCCCACGGGTAATCAATTTATAGCTTATCAGAACAAATAGCAGGGCGGCTATTGAACAGCAAATGAATATTGCAGAGCTTTCCCATGCAGGTTCTTTTTTCAAACCGGTACCGGCCATTTGTCCGAGAAGGGATCCCGGAAAAAGAACACTGGCAGCCAGACCGAATGCAAAGGCCGGGTATTGATGAAGACAGCGGTACAGGAGCACAAGGGTTACCGGCATCGCAATGTTCAAGGCAAAAATACCCAGCAGCGAGGCCGGTGCATTCCCCGAAAAAACCACAATGACAGGTGCCGCAAGGATGGAGGATAGGACAATTGTTTTCCACGCGCCGAATCGATCATAGGCAAATCCTCCGGCAATTTTGCCGGCCATGACAAAGATTGCAGCGATGAGAATGGCCGGAATTCCCTTTTTCCAGGAATAACCGGGAAAGGATCCTCCGAATGCACGAAAAGCGACCGCAAGGCATAACAGAATTGCTGTCAGTACGAGGATCCAGGGCGGCAGGGACGGTTCCTCCCGGATGGGTTCATCCTCGGCGTTATTATGAACCGTTTTCTCCTTAAGAAATTTCTGCAGGGAAGCCGATGATTTCTTAATATACCTGCTGCCTCGCATAGCCCCCTGCAAAACAACGGCCATACCGGCAAGGACAAGGCCCATCACATAAACCTGTTTCATATCAGGAAAAAGAATCCCTGCCGTAAGCCCCAGGCTTCCGGGGCCGACAAATATTCCGATCCCAACGGCCTTCCCTTTGGAAACAGAAAGGGAATATCCGCCGCCGCCGACATGGAAAAAGCTGTTTCCCATACCGAGAAGGCAAATGGCCGCTGGCAGCGAAAATGAAATTGCCGCCCCGAGTGCGACCAAAAGCGCACCGGAAACGGCAAAGATCAGGTACAGATTGGGACTCCCTTGCTTACCGGAAGAAAATTTCATGGATATTCGGTTTTGTCTTTGTGAAATCACATCCAAAAATCCGCCCATAATTGCCTGCGTTGAAAAAGCAAGCAGATTATACAGAAAGAACCAAAATGAAAGCTGCTGCACGGAAAGACTTCCTGCTGCAGAATACAGCTTGGCCGCACAGGATGCATCAACCAAGGCGTGCAGTACGGCAAGTAAATAAATCATATAGGCACCTTCTATGCAAAATTCTCCGGGCCGAACCCTTCAGGCAGAAGCTCCTCCAAAGAGTAACTTCTTGTCAGGTAGTCTTCCTGTGCAAGTAATATCTGAAACGTATCAGGATCGCAAAACTCACGAAGGACCTGCCGGCATACGCCGCAGGGCGCGACAAAGGTCAGCGGTCGATTCTCAAAGGCCCCGACAATCGCAATCGCAGTAAATTCGCGTATGCCTTCGCTGACAGCTTTAAAAACAGCTGTTCTTTCCGCGCAGTTCGTCGGCGAAAAAGAGGAAGATTCGATATTGCAGCCTGTAAATATCTTACCGTCCTTAGTCAGTATGGCGGCACCAACCTGAAAGTGCGAATAGGGTGAATATGATTTGCCGCGCGCTGTACGTGCTGCATCAATAAGTTCCTTTTGCTTTTTTTGGGCATAGAATTCCTGCATCGCAATTATCCCCTTACCTTTTAATAACCTTCTGTATGCTGCTTCCTAACAATTTTTATAATACGGCTTGTTCCCAGCCTGGAGGCACCTGCTGCCAGGAAAGCTTTGGCATCATTAAGGGTAGAGATTCCGCCAGCCGCTTTGACACGAATATCCGGTCCGATATTGCGTTTGAACAGGGCGACATCCTCAAGAGTGGCCCCGCCTGAAGAAAAACCGGTGGATGTCTTAATGAAATCGGCATGCGACTGTGTCACAAGACGGCACATCTGAATTTTCTCTTCCTCAGAAAGGAGGCATGCCTCGACGATAACTTTCAGGATGACTCCTGAACACGCTTCGCGCATAGCCCTGAGTTCTTCGCGGACTACCTCATAATGACCCTGACGGACATCACCGAGATTGATTACCATGTCAATTTCTTTAGCGCCGGATGCAATCGCTTCCTTCGCCTCAAAAACCTTCACTGCCGTTGTATTGTATCCGTTAGGAAACCCGATTACTGTACATACCGGCAGGCGGCCAGCCAGATATTCGCAGGCACGGGCCACATACGACGGCGGGATGCAGACGCTGGCAACTTTGTACGCAAGTGCCTCTTCACACAGAGACATTATCTCTTCCCAGGTAGCCGTCTGTGAAAGCATAGTGTGGTCAACCGTAGCAAGGATTTGGATTTCTTCCGGTGTTAAATGTAAATCTGACATATGATTCCTCCTGTATTGGTACTCTGTTTTTATATCTTTGGCATGATAAGCCTGACCTATAAAATAAATGACAAAAACGATGTTCCTGAAATAGGTTCTTTACTGTCCATAGGAATATCCATGTATTCTGCAACTGTTGCCGCAATATCGGAAAAAGTCTGCCTGGTATGAAGGTTCACGCCCTTTTTGACCGTTTGTCCAAAAACCAGAAGCGGGACGCATTCCCGGGAATGATCTGTCGAAGGAGTGGACGGATCGCAGCCGTGATCCGCAGTAATCATCAGGACATCCAGCGGCTGCAGAAGCTGCAGAATATCCGGGAGCTCCTTGTCGAATGCAGAAATTGCTGCTGCATATCCATCAATATCATTGCGGTGCCCGTACATCATGTCAAAATCAACCAGATTCACAAAGCACAGTCCCTCAAATGGCTCCTTCAAAATCACCTTTGTCTTCTCGACACCGTCAGCATTTCCCGAAGTCCTCAGAAACCGGGTTATGCCGCGGCCTGCAAAAATATCATTGATTTTTCCGACCGCTATCATATCTTTTCCATTCTCAACAAGCAAATCCAAAAGAGTCTTCTTCGGCGGCAGAAGCGAAAAATCATGACGGCGCGGTGTTCTTTTAAAAGCCGGGTATTCGCCTTCAAACGGGCGTGCAATGACACGCCCGACAGCATGCCTGCCGGTTAGAATCCCGCGCGCGATCTCGCAGTAACGATACAGTTCTTCAATCGGGACGACACCCTCATGAGCAGCAATCTGAAAAACACTGTCAGCCGACGTGTACACAATCAACGCACCCGTCCCGACATGTTCCCTGCCGTAGTCCCTGATCACGTCTGTACCTGAATACGGCAAATTACAGATAGTCTTACGTCCTGTTGCGGCTTCAAAGGCGGCAATCACTTCAGGCGGAAAACCGTGCGGATATACAGGAAGCGGATTCTCCGACAGGATGCCGGTAATTTCCCAGTGCCCTATCGTCGTATCTTTTCCGATGCTTTTTTCTTCGAGGCGCCCATATGCGCCCAACGGAACATAATCATCCTGAGGCAGTTTGAACAAATTGGAGTCTCCCCCGTCGGAAAGAGCGGCCCGGGAAGCAATAACATCCTCTTTGACCCCATCAATCGAAAAAAGTCCAAGCTTTGCCAGATTAGGTGCGCAAAGTGCAGAACTCCCGGCAACGGCAGCCAGAGTATTGCTGCCCTCATCCCCAAAAGCTTTGGCATCAGGCTGGCGGCCAATACCAAAGCTATCCAGAACAATCAGAAAAACCCTTTTCCGGACGCCCGTATGCCCGCCATCGCCGGATGTACTATCCATCATTGTAACTGCCTCCTCATATGTATAACGCAGACTACTGACCCGAACCCGCCTGCAGAGTGTCCAGTACAAAAAGGCATATCAGCGTCGTATCATTTGATATCCTGCCTTATAGCTTTCTCCCGCGGGGAGGAACACTATGTCCGCCTTCTCTTCAAAGATCCATGCATCCGTCTCATAGGACGGAATTCCCTGCCAGGGTTCAAGGCAAAGGAACGGGGCCTCTTTGCCTGGCGGTGTCCATATCCCGAAATTACAGAAATTATCAAAGAGAAAATCAATTCCCGTGCCCTTTTTGCGATGCATAAGGGAGAGTTTTCTTGATTTTATATGAAGAAACACAAGGGCGGATTCAGCAAACACATCCACAGTTACCGGTAGTACCTTCCCGTCCTGTGTCAAAACTGCTCTTTTGCGGTCAGGTGAAAGAAGCCCTTTATCATTGAGTAAAAACGCATCGGAATCTTCTTTTTCAGCAAAAACCACCTGGTAATCCTGGGAAGCCTCTCCCTCACGGAGCGGACAGTTAAAGCCGGCATGCCCGCCAAGAGCAAACGGAAGAACTGTATTATCCAGGTTCTGTACCTCATATGAAGTCCGGAATCCATTCCCTGTAAGTTCGTGCCTGACTATCAGTCCGAAAGAAAATGGATACTGTTCCCTCGTTTCGGGAGAATCCATGAGCTTCAGGGAAATGCTGTTTTCGGTAACCGACAACACTGTGAATTCGCTTTTTCTGGCAAATCCGTGCTGTTTCATAGCAAACGGCATTCCACCGAAACTGGTACGGTCATTTCTCAGTGCACATACTATCGGGAAAAGAACGGGGGCATGTCCTGTCCAATAAGCCGGGTTGCCGGACCAGACATATTCAAGGCCTTTTTCCTTACAGGAAATCAGTTCCGCGCCTAATGTATCAACAACCGCTCTCCAGTTACCCTGGGTTAAAACGTATTTCACAAAATCACGCTCCTTTTCAAGTCAGGTGCCCGTCAGCATATGCAGGGCTCTCATAGTTCGTATTCCTGAAAGCTAAAATGGAACTTACACTTGTTATCTATATAATAACACTCCAACGGCATTGGCACACAGGAAAAGCGGCTGCCGCACAATATGAATACAGACAGTATTATTTTTTTAGCATATAATGAAATTTGTATTTTTCAAAGGACTTTTTGATTGTTTTTGTGAAAGGATCTATACATGACGAGTATGGCACGCCTTCTTATGGTGTCATTTGATGCAGTGGGCAGTCAGGATATTGACCGCCTTCTCACTTTCCCGAATTTTTCGGCCCTTTGCCGCCGCGGTACGCTGGTGCGCGATGTATCCTCCGTCTTTGTATCCAACACATATCCGACACACACGACTATCCAGACGGGTGTTCTTCCGGGAACACACGGGATTATGGACAATGATTTCCAGGACCCGTCCAACAAGACCGAAAAATGGCGATTTCATGTCAAGAACATCCGTGTAAGGACATTGACGGACGAGGCTGCCAAAGCCGGCAAAACAGTATGTACTGTCCTGTATCCGGTCACAGGCGGATCCAAAAGCATTCGTTACAACTTTGTTGAAATTGCGGGCCATATACCGGCCTGGCAGCGCATAAAGTATACAGGCCAATATGGGTCGACCGGGTTTGAGCTCTCTTCCCTTCTGCGCTTCGGACACAGGATGATGTCCAAAAAGCCGGAAGCACTTGATTTGTTCACTACGGCAACAGCCTGCAGCGCAATCGAACGCAAAAAACCGGACCTTACAATGGTCCATCTCCTTAATGCCGATCTGGAAAAACACCACTTCGGACCCGACAGCCCCGAGGCAGGGGAAGCGCTCCATCAGCTGGACAACCGGCTTGGCGAACTCATGGCAAGCCTTCAGAAAGCAGGTCTTTCCGACTCGACTTCCATCATTGTTTTCAGCGATCACAACTGCTGTGCGGTTCACACCGCCATCAAGCCGAATGAACTGCTCACAAAGTACGGCTTGTCCTATTCCGATGCTTATTTCCACAGCGCAGGCGGCTGCTGCTTCTTAAGAATATATAATCAACAGAAAAAGACTGAAATTTCTGCCTTTGTACAAGACAGCCTGCTGAGCCCCGGCTTTGCCAGGCTCCTTACAGCTGAGGAAATGTACACGTCCGGTGCGGACAGCGAATTCGCCTATGGTTTTGCAGCAGCTGACGGTTTCTGCTTCGGGACATTTGAGGCGGGTCAGCATGGATATACACTGGACCGGGATCAGTATTATACTTTCTATCTTGCAGCAGGCGGAAAGGTTCCTGTTAATGAAGTCAGAACCGGCGGAAGCCTTCTGAACATCTGCCCGCTGGCTGTCGACCTGCTCGAGCTCGAGCCATGGCCGATGGAAGGTGAAAACCGGATTTTCAAAAGGTAATTTCTGACGTACAAAAAAAGCCCGATATTCGGACTTCTTTTGTTTTGCGGTTTTTTATAGCCCTGCGCGGACAGAATTAAGTATCGCCAGGATGGCAACTCCCACATCTGCAAAAATCGCAAACCACAGGTTGGTAAGCCCGAGGGAGGCAAGGACAAGAATCAAGCCCTTTACAAAAAGGGCAAAGAAGATATTCTCCATCACGATTCGCTTTGTTTTGCGGGCAATCCGGATTGCCTTCGGGAGAGCCTGGAGGTCATCTGTCATGATGACAATATCGGCAGCTTCGATAGCTGCGCCGGATGCCATCGCACCAATTGCAATGCCTATATCGGCACGAGCCAGAACCGGTGCATCATTAATACCGTCACCGACAAAAACAAGAGACCCTTTTTGAGCTGCAGCGGAAAATCTTTGCGCCAAAAGTTCCTCAACTTTTTCGAGCTTCTTCGCCGGAAGCATCCCGGAGTAGATATCGGTAATGCCAAGTTGAGCAGCCACGTAGCCTGCTGCTGCTGCATGATCTCCTGTCAGCAGTGCAATCCGGCCGATATGAAGCTCCTTTAACTGCGCAATTGCCTTCGAAGCCTCCGGTTTGACTTCATCTGCTATCTCCAGATATCCTGCAAATTTATTGTCAACGGCAACAAACAGCAGCGTGCCCGCCGTTTTTACATCGGGAACTTCAGCAACGCCTGACTCAATCATCAGCTTTCTGTTTCCGACAAGGATATCGCGTTCGTCCGTATGTACGGATACGCCCCTTCCCGCCATCTCCACATAAGCATCTGTGTCAGGAACTGAAGGAAGAATCCCTCTTTCCTGAGCTGCCCTGCGAACGGAAACAGCTATCGGATGATCCGAATACCACTCTGCTGCAGATGCCGCCCCCAGCAGGTCCGCTTCCTGAAAGCCGGGTGCAGGCGTCATCTGCGATACTGTAAATTCACCCTTTGTCAGCGTCCCCGTCTTATCAAATACGATGGTGTCGGCGCGGGCGAGGGTGTCAAGAAAATTACTTCCCTTAACAAGAATCCCCCGCTTGCTGGCGGCTCCTATACCTCCGAAATATCCCAGCGGAACGGAAATAACCAGGGCACACGGACAGGAAATAACCAGAAAAGACAGCGCCCTATAGATCCATACCGCAAAATCCCCGTCAAAAAACAACGGAGGAATTACGGCAAGAAGCATTGCCGCTGCAACGACAACTGGCGTATAAATCCCTGCAAAACGAGTAATGAGATTCTCGCTTTGTGTTTTACGGCTTCCCGCATTGGTAACCATCTCTATAATTTTTGTGACCGTTGATTCACCAAAGGAAGCAGTAACCTCAACAGTCAGTACACCGTCTTTGTTGATGCACCCCGACAGAATTGTATCCCCCGGTTCAACTTCAGCAAACACGGACTCTCCTGTCAGCGCTGAGGTATCGACCATCGAGTGACCTGTACGGACCGTGCCGTCGAGCGGCACTTTTTCACCCGGTTTAACTACAACCAGATCTCCGATCGAAACAGAATCGGGGCTCACCTTCACCAGTGCATCCCCCTTTTGTACGTTCGCATAATCCGGGCGGATAGACAAAAGCTCAGTAATCGACCGCCTCGAGCGGTGCACGGCTGTCATCTGGAAAAGCTCTCCCAGCTGATAGAAAAGCATAACCGCCACAGCCTCGGACCATTGAGAGATCAACAGCGCACCAATCGTAGCAATCGCCATCAGGAAGTGTTCGTCAAAAACTTTTCCCCGCCCGATATTGGATGCCGCTTTCAAAAGAACCGTGAACCCGAGGATCAGGTAGGCTGCCAAATACAGCGAAAAAAGCAGTCCTTTTGAAAAAGCGCCTCCATGCTCAAGGACAAAAGCAGCAGAGAAAACCATCGCACCAACAAGAAGCCGTATCTTCAGGTTACGGATTTGCGTGTCTTTCTTCTGACTATCCGCCAGAAGCGAATCCGGCGCATAAACCGACCCGCAGTCACACCCATCCCGGTCTTCACACTTTCCTTCACTGCCGGCCCTTTTGAGAGAACGGGCAGGGTCAGGCAGCTGCCTGACTTTCACATCCGGCTCAATGGCGTGAACAATTGATTCTATTTCGGAAGCAACCGAATTTTGCCGGCTGTGCCTGCCAACAACAACCCGCAGGGACTGCTGCATAAAATTAACTTCCCCCACAGAAATATCCGGCAGAGCCTTGACCTGTTTTTCAATTTTGGCTGCACAGTCCGCGCAGCCCAGTCCTTCAAGCTCAAAAAGCAACTCGGTATCCTGCATGTAAATATCCTCCCGACATATAATGGGTATAGATCAACTGGAATTTCCAAACCGCACCAGGTATTGTTAACTGTTCATATGCACAGCTATTCATATGTCATATTATAGAACCTTCCGTTTGAAGTGTCAAGCCAGCATCCGGCTTTCGGGAAAAAATGCCCTTTTTGCCGCGGAAATGCTACAATGAATAGTAAACTATTCACGAGGAGAGACAAAATGGAGAACCTGAGTATCGCCATGCAGAACTATCTCGAGACAATCTTTGATTTGTCGCGGAAAAGCACACCCAATGATCAGGATCCATCGTCGACCCTCCCTGCAGGCGTACGCGTCAGCGATATTGCTGCGCGCCTTGACGTCTCCAAAGCCAGCGTCAACAACGCGATGAATGTCCTTGCCAAGCTTGGTTTCGTCTCCAATGAAAAATACCAGGAGATCTATATGACCGAACTGGGAAAAGAGACCGCCGCCATTTTGGAAGGCAAGCATAAAATATTAAAGACCCTCTTTACAGATATAATCGGCATTCCCGAAAACACCGCAAATGACGATGCCTGTGCGATTGAGCATATAATCAGCCACGAAGCGGTTCAGCAGATCCATGAATACCTTATCAGGCAGGGAATCAACGTTATAGAAGAGTGAGCGGGTGAGCGTAACTGTTACTTTCGCTCCCATGTCCTCGGCTTATGCTCGCGTAAGGACGCTCGAGTAATAGCTACGCTCACTGCATGGCACCCTTCGGGCGCTAAGGAAATTAATGTCCTCGGCTTACGCCTGCGTAAGGACGCGTAAGTGACAGGTCCGCTCGATTTTCTCGTTAGTATTGACCATTTTATTGTACGTTATCCGTTAAATGTTATAATAGTAAAAATGGTCTATGTTGACAATGCAAAGCAAATAATTGCATACCTGCACGGAAAGGATCCATATTTTACTTGCAACGCAAAACATCACCTGAATTGATATACTACGTTAAACTATATATCGGATTGGGGTAAATATATGAATATTTTTTCGCAATTATTGTATTTTTGTGCCATTATTTATCTTGTTATCGGTGTTGTCATGCTCTTTAAAGACAGAAATGCGGCGCTAAACCGGGCGTTTTTTGCACTTACTCTATGTCTTTTCGTTTGGTCGTTTTCTTCGGCTGTGTCAACTGACTCGCCTGATAAAGCCAGTTGTATTATTTGGGGCACAATAGCCTCATTGGGATATTGCACATTTGCGAGCACTTCCATTCACTTTTTCTTAATTTACACAAAAAAGAGAAATCTGCTTAAAAAATGGTGGATGTACGTTCTTCTTTATTTTCCTGCTGTAATATTTATATTTCAATCACTAAGACACGATCTTTTCGTTAGTGATTTTATTCATAACCAATTTGGTTGGGTACCGGTTGTTAACGTTGGATCTATATGGTTTGGGCTTTATATAGCTTCAATAATAGTATTTGGGACATTGAATATTTATTTATATTATTCAATGTTAAAAACCTCCTCATCCACAAGAGAACGAAAACAAACAAAAATACTCTTGATATCAACCACAATTTCATTCTTATTAAGTTTGGCATTTGTATTTTTCACAACAATTTTCATCACTGTCGAAATCCCTGAAATTTCTGTAACCGGTCTGATGATTTGGCTAATGGGGATTCTATATGCTATTTTAAAATATCAATTAATGACGCTATCTCCAGCACTTGCAGCTGATACTATTCTTCAAACGATTGTTGATTCGGTAGTATTAGTGAATCAACAAGGGCTGATTACTTATGTCAATACTGAAACATTAACTCTTTTGGGATATGAAAAAACAGATTTACTCGAAAAGCCAATTGAAATGCTTTTCCCAACGGATATTAAACCAGAAATGGAACAGATCATTCATACTTTGCCTCATGGTCCTATTCGTAATAAAGATACTTCTTTCCTTTCCAAAAATAGCACTAGAATACCTATTCTTTTTTCAGCCTCTGTATGTTATGAAAATGACGGTGATTATTTAGGATTTGTCGCTTTATCAAGAGATATTACCGACTATAAACAACGGGAAGAGGAAATTAAGTTTTTAAGTTATCATGACCAGCTCACCGGCTTATACAATCGCAGATTTTACGAAGAAGAGTTAAAGCGATTGGATACAAAAAGGAATCTTCCCATATCTATTATTATGGGTGACGTCGATGGGTTGAAAATTATTAATGATTCTATTGGGCATGATAAAGGGGATGAACTTCTTAAGAAAGTAGCTCAAGTGTTATCGAACGGATGCCGGGCAGATGATATTATTGCAAGGCTTGGCGGGGATGAATTTGTTGTGCTGCTCCCCCAAACGGATATTAAGCAAGTTGAGCAGATAATAGGACGTATCAATGAACTGCTGAAAAACGAAAAAGTAGATACTCTGGATATCTCCGTATCTTTTGGTTATGAAGTAAAAAAGGATGAGCACGAAAACATGCTAGACATCATCAAGATTGCGGATGACCAGTTGTATAAGAATAAGCTTCTCAACAGCACAAGCACCAGGAAAAATACTATAGACCTGATTATGAATGCACTATACGAAAAAAATCATAGAGAGATGCTGCATTCAAAAAGGGTTAGTGAACTCTGTGAAGCGATTGCGCTAAAGATGAACTTTGACAAGGAAACCGTATATCGAATTAAAATAGCCGGGTTAATGCATGATATCGGTAAAATTGGAATTGATGATAAAATGCTTAATAAGCCGGACGCGCTGGATGCAGATGAATGGGCAATAATGAAAAAACATCCTGAAATAGGCCAGCGAATATTAAGCGCGGTAAATGAGTTCTCTGAAATAGGCGATTATATTTTTGAGCATCAGGAAAAATGGGATGGAACGGGCTACCCGCAAGGACTTAAGGGTACCGAAATTTTGCTTCAGGCAAGGATTATTGCCGTCGCAGATTCCTATGATGCAATGACCAGTCATAGAAATTACGGCAAAGAATTTAGTGAAGAAGAAGCCATAAGTGAAATCAAAAGGTGTTCCGGCACACAGTTTGATCCGAAAATTGCAAAAATATTCGTCGAGAAAGTTTTAAGGAAACACTGATTAATTCCCACTGCAATGGCACCCTGCGGGTGCTATTGACTTATCATCCCGTACGGCGTATAACTAATCTTGCAAACGCGAATCATTCGCAATTGGAGGGTGTCCTTTATTATGAAGAAATTTGCCATGCTTCTCTTTCTTCTGTTTTCTTTTTCACTGCTCGCAGGATGTTCCGGGGGCAGCGGAGGGCAGACCTCTCCGGGCCAATTATCCGTGGTCACAAGCTTCTATCCCATGTATGATTTTGCTTCCAAAGTTGTCGGTGACCAGGCGACTGTGACGAATCTGACTCCGGCCGGTGTGGAACCGCATGACTGGGAGCCGTCGGCCTCCGACATGATCACGCTTGAGAAAGCTGATGTATTTATTTATAACGGTGCAGGTATGGAACACTGGGTTGATTCTGTACTTGCGTCACTTCAGAATAAGAATCTTATTGTAGTAGAGGCATCCATTGACGCGCCATTTCTGGCGGCCGGCGGGAAGGCGAACGCATCTGCTGCTGCTATTGATCCGCATGTATGGCTCGATCCGCAAATTGCGAAGTTAGAGATGCATACAATTCTGGATTCACTCAAGAAAGCGTCTCCTGAGCACGCGGATTATTTTCAGGCCAACTATGATAAGTACGCCCTGGAATTCGACAAGCTGGACGGGGAGTTTTCTTCCGCGCTTTCCGGTGTCCCTCAGAAGAATATAGTCGTCGCACACAATGCTTTCGGTTATCTGTGCAATGCATACGGCCTGACACAGGTGCCGATTGAAGGTTTGTCGGCGGATTCCGAACCGGATGCGGCTCGTATGAGTGAAATTATTGATTTTGTCGGCAAGAATAATGTGAAAGTGATTTTTTTTGAAGAACTGGTAAGCCCGAAGGTTGCGCAGGCAATTGCGAAAGAGACGGGGAGCACAACGGCAGTCCTGAATCCCCTCGAAGGTATCAGTGACAAGGATCAGACTGCCGGGGAAGATTATTTTTCCGTCATGCGGACAAATCTTAAAACGCTGGTCGCGGCCCTGTCCCAATAGACAATTCAATAACGGAGGTCATGCAGAATTATGCCGGCAGAATGTGCAATTGAAGTCAAGGATCTGTCATTTGGTTATAGTGATGTTCTTCTCATGGACCGGGTTTCCTTTTGTGTTAACAGAGGTGATTTTGCTGCGGTAATCGGCTCGAACGGCACGGGTAAAAGTACTTTGATCAAGCTTCTCCTGGGGCTTCTTACCCCGGCGAACGGCGAAATTTTTCTGATGGGAGAGGCACTATCATCCTTTCACCGTTTTTCCAAAATTGGCTATGTACCGCAGAACAGCGGCAGTTTGGCGGGTACTTTCCCTGCTACCGCTGAAGAAATTGTACTTTCCAGCCTGTATTCCCAGATCGGATTTCTTAAAATTCCCGGCAGGCACCACAAAAAGATCGTCCTGGATGCTTTGGAGCGTGTCGGTATGCGGCCGCATGCACACTCCCTGATCAGCGAGCTTTCCGGCGGCCAGCAGCAGCGGGTCATGCTGGCAAGGGTTCTTGTCAATGATCCGGAAATTCTGCTTCTGGACGAACCGACTGTCGGCATTGATGTCGGGGCAGTTACCTCACTGATGGAGATTCTCCACAGGCTCAACATTGACAGGAAGGTTACGATTCTCATGGTCACGCATGATCTGTCCCATGTGGCCCAATACCTGAACCGGGTGCTTTGCCTGTCCGACCGCAATTTCGCCGAAGATGCTGTTCCGCAGGAACTCATTGTGCATGCACACGCTGCATCACATGAACTTCCGCATGGACACATTCACTGTGCAGCCTGCGAAGAACCGCACGATGCAGAGCAGTGTGCCGTCTGCACGCATGCACATGAAAGCGGGGGAAAATCATGACTTTTGATATTCTGCAGTATGGGTTTATGCAAAGAGCTTTTCTTGTCGGAATTCTTCTGGCTGTCATTATCCCCTGTATCGGGGTAATTGTCGTCTTCAAGCGCCTATCCCTGATTGGGGATGCCCTCTCCCACACCTCTCTGGCTGGAGTCGCTATCGGTCTGATTTTGGGTATCAATCCGATTGTCGGCGCTATGGCGGCCTGCATTTTTGCGGCTTTTGGCATCGAAGCGATCCGCAAAAAAATTCCGCGCTATTCCGAGCTTTCGATTGCCATTGTTTTGTCAGTAGGTATCGGACTTGCCGGTGTCCTTTCGGGATTTGTCAAAAATGCCGCCACTTTCAACAGTTTTCTTTTCGGAAGCATCGTTGCCATCAGCGATTTCGAGACGGGTCTGGTCGTCGGAATTTCCGTATTGGTCCTTCTTTCTTTTATTCTTCTATATAAAGAACTTTTTTACATTGCCTTTGACGAACAGGCAGCCGCGCTTTCCGGTGTTCCTGTCAGACTGGTAAATACAATTTTTACCATCCTGACCGCTATTACCGTATCGGTTGCATCCCGTACCGTCGGCGCGCTTATTGTGTCTTCCCTGATGGTAGTTCCTGTCGCAACTGCAATGGTTATGGCAAGAAGCTATAAGCAGACAGTTATCTGGTCTGTTGTTTGCGCTGTGACGGCAACGTTAATCGGACTCTTCATATCCTATTATGCGCAGCTCAAACCCGGCGGCACCATTGTGCTTACGGCAGTTGCCCTATTCCTTCTGGCCCTGCTTGTGAAGTGGCTTCGCCAGTTACTTCGCGCAGCAAGAATGAAAGGAGCGGAAAATGAATCCACATGATCACACCAATTCCCGTGAATCCGGCAAACAAGGCGGATCCGGTACACACGGGACCCCCGCCGTCTGGCCGCAGGGCCTCAAACGCACAAAGTCCAGGGAAGCCGTCATGGCAGCCCTCGAAAAAGAAACGCTTCCCGTAACAGCCCTGTACCTTTTTGAAAAGCTGCAGACAGGCAAAGAGCCTGTCTGGCTTTCGACTGTCTATCGTGTTCTGGAGTCTTTTGTCGAAAGAAATGCAGTCCTCAAAATTATGCCGACTGACAGCACAATGGCTGTATATCAATGGAACCGGCACGAGCACACACACTATGCGGTGTGTGTTGACTGCCATTCGATGGTGCCTGTCAAAGACTGCCCTTTCGAGTATGTCGCCCCCCCTGTTACCGGCGGGGATTTTCATATTGTCGGACATAATCTGGAACTCTACGGGTATTGCGATAAATGCTTCAGAAA
>Ga0209429_10000210_pt1 | contig 43069 bp, 41 predicted proteins | sample BarGraNGADG00212_3_FD_184493 | JGI IMG/M metagenome (GOLD analysis project Ga0209429, IMG submission 184493) | Arctic peat soil microbial communities from Barrow, Alaska - Barrow Graham LP Ref core NGADG0004-212 (SPAdes) (version 2) | ecosystem: Environmental > Terrestrial > Soil > Wetlands >... | reverse complement strand
AACTGCGTCGCGGGCTCAAAAGCAATCCTCACGTACATTAAGTACGCTCCGGTATGCTTTTGAGCCCGCTTCTTGTTCTTGACGCTCTATTTGAACAACTTACAGCACCACGTTTTGCTTAAATGAGGGTAGCGATGATCTCCTTGATTTGGGAGGAGAGAGCCTCGGCTTCTGGTTTCGTGGCGGCTTCCGAATAGATGCGGATAATGGGTTCTGTGTTCGATTTGCGTAGATGCACCCACTTGTCTGGGAAGTCAATTTTCACACCATCGATATCATTCACCTGTTCGTTGGCGAAACGCTTCTTAACGGCCACCAAAATGGCATCCACGTCGATGTCGGGGGTGAGTTCCATCTTCTGTTTGTCGATGTAATAAGCAGGATAAGTGGCACGCAGTTCACTAACCGTCTTGCCGGTGTGGGCCAGGTGCGAAAGAAAAAGTGCAATACCCACTAGGGCGTCGCGACCGTAATGACTTTCGGGGTAAATAACACCACCGTTTCCTTCACCACCAATCACAGCGTTGTTGGCTTTCATGGCCGTTACGACATTGACCTCACCAACGGCGGCGGCTGTATAGGTTCCGCCATGACTCATAGTCACATCGCGCAGGGCACGGGTGGAACTCAGGTTGGAAACCGTATTTCCCGGTGTATGGGTCAACACGTAGTCGGCTACGGAAACCAAGGTATATTCTTCACCAAACATGTCACCGTTTTCACAAACCAATGCCAGACGATCCACGTCAGGGTCGACCACAAAACCGACGGTGGCCTTTTCCGTACGCATGCATGCAGCGATTTCAGTCAGGTTTTCAGGCAGCGGTTCCGGATTGTGGGTAAAACGACCGTCAGCGGTGCAGTTCAGCTTGACAACTTCATTGACACCCAGCGCTGCGAGCAGCCTGGGAAGGACTATGCCACCGACGGAATTCACGCAATCGATGACTACTTTGAAACCAGCGGCTTTGATGGCTTCGACATCCACCAGCTTTAGGGCCAGTACAGCATCAATATGTTTTTGATTGTACGTGTGGTCTTCGGTCAGGGTTCCGAGTTCGTCCACCTCAGAATAGGTGAAGTTTTCAGCTTCAGCGGCACAAAGTACGTAAGCACCTTCCTCGGCATTCAAGAACTCTCCGTGTTCGTTGAGAAGCTTCAACGCATTCCAGTGTTTGGGGTTGTGGCTGGCGGTCAAAATGAGGCCACCGTCGGCATGTTCCATCACCACAGCCAGTTCGGTAGTGGGTGTTGAAGCCAGTCCGATGTTTACTACATCAAAACCCATGCCGAGCAGGGTGCCGGAAACGACCTGAAACACCATTTCACCCGAAAGCCTGGCATCTCTACCCACGACAATCTTGTTGGATTTTTTGGTGGAATTCAACCGAACCCATTGGGCATAAGCGGTTACAAACTTGACGATATCCAAAGGATTCAAACCGTCGCCCGACTTCCCGCCAATAGTGCCGCGGATGCCGGAAATTGATTTTATCAGACTCATAGTCAGTATATTATGTTATTTCCAGAACGTGTATCTCAGCTCATAACACATGGCCGTCAAGGCTGTAGTGGAGGTATACATGGACCAACCCAGAGAAGCAGGAACAATCATCTGGATGCGTCCGCCATCGCCTACATAGTCCAGGCCTTCATGCCAGGCCAGGCAGTCACCGTACTTGGCGTTGGCACTGGAACTTACATTTTTATAAAGCAGTTCCACAGGATCGCCAGTACCTAACATGTTGGTGTAACCTTGTTCGCCAGCCATATTGGTTTCTACGAAACGGACGCTGATGACCGTATTGGTTTGGATTGATTTGTTCACAACCGCACCTGTATCCAACACATGAACGTACAAACCGCTTTTAGTCAGGTAGTAGACACTGTCTGGCCAAGGCACAACGGAAGGAATCGTATCGACAACCTTGTAGTGATTGGTGGCGATGAAATCCTTGATGGAGGCCTTCTCGTCGGCCAACTGATTGGCGTATGTCAAGGAACTGCTGCAGGAGTTGAAAGTAATAGCCAGTAGGGCAAAAAGTGCGGCAACAGAAAAAATCTTTCTCATGGAATGCTGTTAATGAAAACTATAGCTTTTTCGGATCCGTGCAAAGGTAATCAAATACCCTTTTCAGACCGACTTCTTAACATTATTTGTGCGTGAACTTGCTTAATTTGCGTATGAAGGCAAGGCTTCTTCCAGAATTCGGATGGCATCTCCCAGCTTTCCGTAGTATTCTCCACCTGCTGCGTTCAAGTGACCGCCTCCGTTAAAAAGCTCGAAAGCCACTTTATTGGCTGGGAATGTACCTTGTGAGCGAAAGGACAATTTTATTTTGTCTACATCTTCACGGATGAAAACGGAAAAGTGAATGCCGGAAATACTGAGCGGCATATTCACAAACCCTTCGGTATCGCCGTACTGGAATTTAAAATCTTTCAAATCGTCTAAGGAAATACTCAGGATGGCTGTATGGTATTCCGGAAAAAGTTTCATGCGGTTATTGAGTACAAATCCCATCAGTCGCATCCGGTCAGCAGACCAGTTATTGAATACCTTGATGTAAAGCGCATCCTTGTCCACCCCTTTTTGAATGAGCTGGGAAACGATGAAATACAGTTCAGCATTGTTCGAATTATAAGTGAAGGCACCAGTGTCGGTCATTATCCCGGTATAGACGCATTCGGCGCATTCCTTGGTCATTTCATCGAAATAGCCTGAACGACAGATGTATCTGAAAACGATTTCGCTGGTGGAAGACAGTTGAGGATAGGAAATCTGAACATTCGCAAACGTATCGGGTTCGGGATGGTGGTCCATCATGATGCGCTTTGCCGGGGAATTTGCTACCACTTCACCCAATTTACCCATGCGTTTCAGTTGGTTGAAATCCAAACAGCAAATCACATCGGCTTTATTCAAAAATGCTTCACAGGCTTTGGGTTGCAAGGAAAAGAACAGGGCTTTATCCGATCCAGGCATAAAGCTAAGGAATTCGGGAAACGGATCAGGGTAAATTACTTGCACATGTTTACCTTGATGTTGCAGAAAATCAGCCATGGCCAACGAGGAACCGAGCGCATCTCCGTCAGGTCCCTGATGGGATAGGATGGCAACCGTTCCTGCACGGTTTAAAAGGTGTTTGGCTTGTTGAATCAGGTCTTCATGAATGATCTTCGTCAGCATATTCGAAATTTTTATACAAAAGTACACATTTGGCGGTCATTTGGCAAGATATATTGCTTCAAATCACCACCAAAAACTTCCCCCGAACGTCAATAGTTGAAAACCCAAAACGGTTGCTAAAAACGGGATGACCCAAGCACGTCGCTTAAGCAGGAAAGCGATGAAAAAAGTCAGGATAATCAGATAGAAACCAAGAACTTGCCCAGTATCCGGATACAGGTTTTTCGTCAACGCATACGGAAAATGGCCGGTGGTTTCCACCATCACTGTGAAACCGTGCAGGCAGGCATCAAGCAACTTGGCAAAAAGGGGACCGACCCATGGAATGCCGCTCAGCATCAGGAAAGCCAGAGCGACATAAATGATCAAGCTTGAAAAGGGAACTGCCACCAGATTGTTGACCAAAAAATAATTCGGAAAGGTGTGGAAAGCGTGGATGGTAAGCGGCGAAGTTCCAAGTTGTGCCACCAATGAAAGACAAAGCATTTCCCAGAGATATCCGATTGTTTTGTTGGGAGGTTTCCATACAGCGACCAACCGAGGATGCACCACGACAATGAAAAATACAGCCAGATAACTCAACTGAAAACCCAGGTCGTAGAAGAAGCCAGGATTCCAGAGCAATAAAACGAAGGCAGAAAAAAGTACGGTATTGAGGGTCTGCGACTTGCGATGTAGGCATTTACCCAAAGCCAGTAAAGAGAACATGAACGCCGAACGAAGCACGGAGGGAGAAAGTCCGGTCAGAAAGGCGTAATAGAACAAGAGCAACACGATGAGAACCTGCTTAGGCACGCGCCAGCGCTCGATACGATCCAGGAAAGAAAGCAGGAAAGCCAGCACTGCATAGACTACGGCGACGTGCAAACCGCTCACTGACAGGATGTGCGAAATGCCTGAAACAGAAAAGGCCGTCTTGGTGTCAACCGTCAATTGGTTTGTTTCCCCAAGAACCAAGGCAGAAACCAATGCAAATTCAGGCCCGTGGATGCCAGCATTGCTGAATCGTTGGAGCAGCTGCAGCCTCATCCGTTCGGCCAGCGCCTTCACGTTCCAGACCGAAGCTTTGGAAAGTGGAATCCAATCTTTTGCATAGGCCGTTCCACAAATACCTTTGTTTCGAAGCCAGGATGCGAAATCAAAGTCGTATGCCGTTTGGGGAGCATCAGGTATGCGTGGTTGAAGCTTCAGCTGCAAACGGTCTCCAATACCGAAAGTGGACTTCTTTTTGACATAAAGCTGGAGATGTTTGCCTTTCCAGGCTTGTAAGCCCTCTTCGGTTTTTTCCACAACAACTTCACACTGCCTGGACTTGGGTTTCTCCACAGGCAAGGAAACCACCTTGACATGGGCAAGAAAGGCGTTCGTTGCCAACGGAAAAGACGCTTTATCGTTCAGCAAGTGCCTATTTATACCCCCAATGGCCATCCACAGGCAAAAAATGCAAACGCCGGGTACCCAGCGAACCGACCAAGCAGAGGGTAAACGCTTTTCCAATAATCGGTACAGCATCAACCCCCAAAGGCCAAGCATTAACAGACTCAGGATGAGCCGGAGGTCGCCGTCCAACAACAAAATTCCGGTTAAATACGGAATGAACAGCCTGGAAACAGGAAGTTTTCGAAGAACATCAAGCAACATACGATTCATCATAGAATCGTAAAGTTACTATTAATTTACAATTAATTGATATTTATTTTTTAAGCCTAAGGATGGCTTCATGGGGATCGGTTGAGCGGAACACATAGCTTCCGGCAACCAATACGTCCACACCTGCCGCATAGAGAGCAGCGGCATTTTTGTCGGTCACACCCCCGTCCACCTGAATCAGGGCTTTGCTGTTGCGGCGCAGAATCATTTCCTTGAGTTCAGCCACTTTGCTGTAAGTGTTTTCAATGAAAGACTGGCCCCCAAAGCCAGGATTGACGGACATCAACAAGACCAGATCGACGTCTGGAATGATTTCTTCAAGTAAAGAAACTGGCGTGTGCGGATTGAGCGTTACGCCTGCCTTCAAGCCTGCCTGTTGGATATCGTGCACCACTTTATTCAAGTGCAAACAGGCTTCGTAATGCACATTCATGGTGAGGGCACCCAGTGCTTTGACCTGCGGAATGAATTTTTGAGGCTCGACGATCATCAGGTGCACATCGAGGGGTTTGGTGCATATCGTCGCAACCTGATCCAGCACAGGAAACCCGAAGGAGATGTTGGGCACGAAAACACCGTCCATAACGTCCAGATGCAACCAGTCAGCCTGGGAAGAATTAATCATTTCGAGATCTGCCCGCAGATCCAGAAAATTGGCTGCAAGCATGGAGGGAGCTACCATTCGCATAATCAGTTCAGGACAAGTTCGGCCTTCTTGTTTGGAAGTTCCATACCCGGCGTATAGGTTCTGGCGAAATTCTTCAGAAATTCCAGAGTGGCTTCCGAAGGTTGGGCGTAAATCCGTTTAATTCTGCTGCGGGTCGGGAGAATAGGTGTAGAATGTAGTGGCATAGGCAAAATAAGTATTGGGTTTCCTATATAACGATGAAAGGGCAAACATCGTATATAAGAATCAATATTTATTTCTCAATAAACCAGAGAAATATCTTTTTCTTCGGCCATACGACGCATATTCAAAACGGCGTAGCGCATACGGCCGAGAGCGGTGTTGATGCTGACCCCTGTCAGGTCGGCAATTTCCTTGAAACTGCGGTCTTCGTAATAGCGCAATTGAACCACTTCCTTCTGGTTGTCAGGCAGGTGATGCATCAGTTTGCGGACATCGGTGAATACCTGTTCACGAACCATCAGGTCTTCCACGTTTTCTTCGCAAAGTTTGGCGTTGTTGAACAAATCGACCTCTGCAAATTCTTCGTTGCTGACGGTATTTTCGTTCCGTTCCCTTCGGTAGAGGTCGATGATGAGGTTGTGTGCGATGCGGGTGACCCAGGAATAGAACTTCCCATTATCCACATAACGTCCCTGCTTGATGGTGACGATGGCCTTCATGAAGGACTCCTGAAAGATGTCTTCAGCCAAATCGCGGTTACGAACCACCAACTGGATATACGTGAATACCCGGCTTTTATGGCGGTTCAACAAAACATCAAAAGCTTGATTGTTACCATTTGCAAACAAATTGACCAGTTGCTCGTCGGTCATCGTTTTAATCGTGTCCATTGCTCTTTTTTTTAGAAATCAAAGAGTAGCAGTAGATCGATAGGCAAATAGTATTAGTTGGTTAGTCCTGCAAATAAAGTAACATTTTTGAATAAAACCAAATATTCGCGACTTTTTTACGTTTATAGCAGCCAAAAATCGGCAATTTCGGGAAATCCGCGCAGGAATTCGTCGGAACTCAAGGTTTTACGTCCAGCCAATTGAAATCGCTCTAGGCAAATGAATCCATCAGGGACGGCAACTTTCAAGACTTTTTTTCCCTCTACGATCATCGTTCCGGGGTTTAGTGTATGAATGGCTTTTTCCGCTATCGCTCCAAACACTTTGACACCGGTCACCGACCCATCTTTTCCATGCATTTCGGTCCAGGCTGCCGGGAACGGTGAAAGCCCACGAATAAAATTATGCAACTCGGCTGAACTCCGATTCCAGTCGATGCGCGTGTTTTCCTTGAACAATTTGGGTGCAAGCTTCACTTCACCGGCAGGTTGCGGAATCGGATGAACCGTACCGGCCAGCAACGCATCTACCGTTAGGCAAACGACCTGGGCACCCAAATCCATCAGTTTATCATGTACGATACCAGTGGTTTCATCGGCACCGATGGTTAGTTTTTCCTGAAGAAGCAAATCTCCGGTATCGATTTCATGCTGCAGAAAAAAGGTGGAGACACCCGTTTCTGTTTCACCATTCATAACCGCCCAATGGATGGGAGCAGCACCACGATACTGCGGCAGTAGGGATGCATGTAAGTTGAACGTACCCATGGGTGGCATATCCCACACAATAACCGGCAGCATTCGGAAGGCCACCACAATTTGCAAATCAGCCTTATAGCTGCGGAGCTCCTCCAAAAAAGCCTCATCCTTGAGTTTTTCAGGTTGTAAAACGGGAATATTTTGCTCCTGAGCAAAGATTTTCACCGGCGAAGACTGCATTTTCATGCCCCGACCCGCGGGTTTGTCCGGCATCGTGATGACGGCAACAACATTGAAAGCACCTTCCATCAAGGCTTTCAGAGGGGCAACCGCAAATTCCGGCGTACCCATGTAGACGATTCTCAAATCTTTTTTTTCCATGATGCTAAAATAATGCTAAAAGTTTGCAACATTTGCACACCTTTATACGTCAAAGATACATCAATATTATAACTATGAAAAACGTACGTTTAGCCTTGTTGTTGCTTTTTATTCCGACCATTCTGTTTGCAAGCAAGACACGGGAAACCATCTTTAGGAAAAGCCTCCCGCTGGCTAGTGCCAAAGAAGTGAAATCGGACATCTCCTTTTTTGCCGGAGAACTGTACATGGATGCCAATTCCAAAAAACTTGTTGAATGCTATTACGGTTACAAGGACCTTTACATCGTACCGTATATGATGTACAAGGAAGTGGACCGAACGGGTTACCTCACCATCAAATCCAAAAGAGAGAAAACAGAACGGTTGGACAACCGGTCCGATGACAACAAGTGGAAACTGGAGCTGAATCGAACCATTAAAAACGATGTTTCCATAGAACTCATGGCCGGAGTGGCCAAAATCAACCTCGAAGGGGCCAAAATCACCAATTTCGCCTTCAAGATGACAGCCGGGGAATCTCATATAAACTTGAGGAACACTTCCGTACCGAAAATCCGATTAAATATGATGGCCGGCGAATCCTCCATTGACCTGTCGGGCAAATGGCACAACGATTGCGATGCCGAAATCAAAGGAGGCGTGGGTCAGATCAACGTGAAAGTACCTTTCGGAACCGGCGTTAAAATACATGCTGCCGGGCTTTTGGGAGAGGTGAACATACCGTTCTTCCACAAAGACGGTCGCGATTACACCAACGACGCTTGGGGAAAAACCAAACACAGCATCACCCTCGACATTTCAGGTGCCATTGGTGAAATCAACGTGGAAATGGTGGAATAGACTATTCGTCTGAAAAATGCACCAACACTTTTCGGTAGGAGTTGAAAATCTTTGACTTTGAAACAAAGCCCATGTATTGGCCCAACGCATTGATGACAGGCAGGTTCCAGGCATTAGTATCGTCAAATACCCGCATCACTTCTTCCATCGGTGCATCGATGCGAAGTTTTGCCGGCGGTGAGACCATCAGTTTCTGAACGGTAAACCGGTCGTACAATTCGGGGCGGAACATGATGTTACGAATATCATCCAACAGCAAAATACCCTGTAATTTCCCATCAGTGCTGACTACCGGAAAAACATTGCGTTTAGCGGTAGCGATCACTTTGACGAGTTCCCCCAGTGTCATATCGGGATAAAGCACGTCACAATCTTTCTCAATGACGTTTTCCACCTTCATCAGTGTCAAAACAGCTTTATCCTTGTGGTGGGTCACCAGCTGACCTTTCTGAGCCAGGCGCAGGGAATAGATGCTATGTTTCTCAAAAATGAAAATAGTCAGGTAGGAACCGGCTGAAACCACCATCAATGGCAGAAATAGGGAATAACCGCCTGTGAGTTCGGCAATTAGGAAAACACCTGTCAACGGCGCATGCATTACGGCAGACATGACGCCTGCCATACCCATCAAGGCGAAATTTTGTTCAGAAACATGGCCCAAACCCAACTCATTGATAGCTCTGGCCACAACGAAACCGGCAATTGCTCCTACGAACAGGCTAGGAGCAAAAACACCACCTACACCACCTGCACCATTGGTGGAAGCGGAAGCTACGATCTTGAACAGAATGACAGACACCATATAGGCTATCAGCACCCACACATTATCCTTGAAAGCAAAGAAGGGACTTCCGTCGGTCAACGAAGTTGAATGACCGCTGATTAGTTGAGTGATGGAAGTATAACCTTCTCCATACAACGGTGGAAACGTGAATATGAGCACACTCAGAATGACCGCACCTACAATGAGTTTCATATAAGGGTTGTGCATTTTTTTATACATCCCCTCCACGGAACTCATTCCTCGGATAAAATAGAGCGAAACTAATCCACAGGCTATACCTAGCACAATAACCCAGGGAAGGCGACTCAATTCAAACGGCATCCCTTGATCAAAAGCAAACATAGATTGAGTTCCTGTTGCGACATACGTAAGTGTAGCAGCGGTAATGGCAGAAATCAGCAACGGAAGTACGGATGCTGCAGTCAGATCAAGCATCAAAACTTCAATAGTGAACAACATACCCGCAATAGGCGCTTTGAAAATCCCGGCGATTGCACCAGCAGCACCACAACCCATCAGGAGCATCATGGTCTTTTGACTCATTTTGAAGAAACTACCCAAGTTGGAACCGATGGCAGCGCCCGTCAGCACGATAGGTGCTTCCGCTCCTACCGAGCCCCCCATCCCGATGGTCAACGAACTACCCACCAGTGAAGTCCAAATGTTGTGTCGTTTTATCCGACCCTGCCGCCTGGAAATAGCATATAAAATTTTTGTAACTCCATGACTGATGTCATCCTTAACGATGAAACGAACAAACAAGGAAGCCAGCAGAATACCGACTGCAGGAAATATAAGATACAAATAGTTGGTTTGATTGCTTGGAAAAGACGAGGTCATCAGCTTTTCCACCCAATTTATCATGCCTTTAAGTAAGAGGGCTGCAAATGAGGTTAGTAAACCGACAACGAAACTTAGAATCAAAATAAAGTTGGATTCCTTGATGTGCTTTTCACGCCATCGGAGAAGGCGTAAATACCGTTGATTTTCTGCCATACATTCTTTTACCTTTATGGATACTTACTGACCTTTGCCTCTCAACAGTGGTTTGAGGGTAAAAACAAGAATTTTGAGGTCTATCAGCAGACTTTGGTTTTCAAGGTAGATGATGTCGTATTCCAACCGTTGAATCATTTTTTCAACCGAATCCGCGTAGCCATACTTGACCATACCCCAGGATGTAATGCCAGGCAGCACCTGTTGGGTCAGGTAATATTGTGGAGCCTTGCTTACAATCTGTTCCACAAAATGAAGACGTTCGGGTCGAGGGCCGACCAACGACATGTCACCTTTCATCACATTCCAAAACTGGGGCAACTCATCGAGCCTGTATTTGCGCATGAACCGACCATAAGGTGTCACCCGCACATCGTCAATATTCGACAACTGTGGACCGTCGGGTTCAGCATTGGTGTACATGGTTCTGAATTTGTAGATCCGAAAGGGTTTGCCACCCTTACCCAAACGTTCCTGTGCATAAAAGATCTGACCTGGGGAATCGATACGCACCCGAAGGGCCAGGAATAAAAAGAACGGTGAAAGCAGCACCATCACTATCAGCGAAAAGACTTTGTCCAGCAATGCCTTAATTTTTTGCTGCCACATGGGCAAAGGTGCAGGGGTCAGATTAACCAACGGAATACCGAAAAGCGAAAAAAGCGAAACCGACCCCGCCAGCATGTCCTGCCGCCGGGAATAGGCTTTCACCGGAACATGCAAAGGATAGACCGAATCCAGCAATTTACCGGTAGCTGAAGGCTGAATATCATCAATGGCAAAAATGATTTCTTCAACCTTATATTCAGCCAGTAATTGAGGCAGATCCTCCATACTTCCGCAGATTTCTTCTTCCGAAACCTGATCTTTCACCTGACCGGTTTGAATAAAACCCACCAGTTTGTAACAAAAGCTGCTTTTATACCTGTTGAATTCCTTACGGATGCGCAATGCGTTCTTACCGGTACCTACCACAAAAACCGGGATGCAGTCCTTGCCTTTGGCCTGTCGGCGAATGAGCGGATCCGTTTGCAGGAAACGCATGAAAGCGGTGCAGGAAAATTGGATTAGGAAAAACCCTGCCATTATATCATAGTACAGGGAAGGATATTCCGGATAATCGTTGATGATGATGAGGAAAAACAAAAGAAGGACTCCAAAAAGGGTACTCACGCTGGTGCTCAGCAAATCACCCAGATTGGTCTTTCGTCTCGGAGTGGTGTAATAACCTGAAAAATGGTAGGCAATCAGCCAAAATATGGGAATCAGAACACTCATCCATAACGCCTTTTCGAAGGTCATGAATTCGGTCAGACTGGAAAAATGAGTGGTATGCCTCGTAGTAAAAAAACGGAAAATAGTAAACGCCTGCCATGCCAGAAAGGCCGAGGCATAGTCCAGCAAGAGGTATCGTATGATCCGTTTTCGGTCGCTCATAAAGTTTTAACGTGAAAAAGGGGATTTTGGTATAAAGATCAGGGGCGAATAATCTGAATTTGCCCGCTGACACCTAATTTGATGATGGATGACGGAGCAACCGGCGACTTTTCATTCTGCCTAAAGTTCACTACATAATCCACACCTTTCAGGATAGCCGGACTGATTTCACTGAAAAATCGAGGAGCAGGCTCCCCGCTTACATTGGCTGAAGTGGATACGATGGCTTTGCGGAACCGTTCGCAGAGGCCTCTGGAGAAGACTTCCTTCGTGAGCCTGATACCGATGCTGCCATCTTCGGCCAGTAAATTGGGAGCTAGATTGCGAGCACCCGGATATATGATGGTCAGGGGCCTTTCGGCCAGATCCACCAGATCCCAGGCGACTTCGGGCACTTCGCGGACATAGAACTGCAGTTTGGCGGGATTGTCAACCAGAATCAGCATAGCCTTGCTGTCCACTCGCTTTTTGAGTTCATACACTCGTTTGACGGCTTCTTCGTTCGTAGCGTCACAGCCGATGCCCCATATAGTGTCTGTGGGATAGAGGATAAGGCCTCCTTTGTAAAGGACCTCCTGTGCTTTTTTCAGTTCTTCAATCATTTCCTTAACGTGCATTAGTGAACAAAGATAGAATATTTGAGCCATGTCAGCGGTGAAATCCCAGAAAATATACCTATCTTTACGAGTCTTTTTTCATAAAAATGAAAGACATTCGGTCCGTCCCGCGCGACGCACCCACTTTTCCGAGGCCGCCTACCCATGCCGCCTCCCTGCAAGCGAAAGAAAGAAAATAATAGATAAATAATGACCTACAAATGGAATTATCTAACCCTGACATCCGAACAGACCGCCGTAAAGGAGTCCCTGGCCAACGAGCTGGGGATCAGCCCGATATTGGCTCAACTCTTGGTTCAGAGGGGGATAGACAGCTTTGACAAAGCCAAACAATTTTTTCGCCCGCAACTCACTGACCTCCACGACCCGTTCTTGATGAAGGACATGGATAAGGCTGTTGATCGCCTCAACAACGCCCTCCAAACCAAAGAACACATTCTGGTCTATGGCGATTACGACGTGGACGGCACCACCGCGGTAGCCCTCGTCTATAAGTTCCTCCAACAATACTCCACCAACATCGGGTATTACATTCCCGACCGTTACGGAGAAGGATACGGCATCTCCCACAAGAGCATCGACTATGCCCACGAAAACAAGTATACGTTGGTCATTGCACTGGATTGCGGCATCAAGGCAGTGGAGAAAATCGAATACGCCAAAACGCTGGGCATCGAATTCATCATTTGCGACCACCACGTGCCCGACGATGAACTACCGGATGCAGTGGCTGTTCTGGATGCCAAGCGCCTCGACAACACCTACCCATACGATCAGCTTTCGGGTTGCGGGGTCGGATTCAAGTTCATGCAGGCCTTTGCCAAACACAACGACATCAAGTTTTCCGAACTGGCTCCCCTGCTCGACTTGGTGGCCGTTTCGATTGCTTCGGACATCGTTCCCATCACGGGTGAGAACCGCATTTTGGCCCATTACGGGCTGAAAAGGTTGAATGCCAACCCCAGCGTCGGGCTAAAAGGCATTATCGACATCTGCGGGCTCACGGGCAAGGACATCACCATCAGTGACATCGTGTTCAAGATCGGCCCGCGCATCAATGCATCGGGTCGCATTCAGACGGGAAATGAATCGGTGGAATTGCTTATTACTAAAGATCAAGCAGTTGCCCGGCGCAAGAGCGACGACATCAATCAATACAACCAGACCCGCAAAGACCTGGACAAGAACATGACCGAAGAGGCCAACAGCGCTCTACAGGCCTGCACCGATCTTGCCGACCGCAAGGGCATTGTCGTTTATAACGAGGAATGGCACAAAGGCGTGATCGGCATCGTGGCTTCCCGCCTCACCGAAGAATATTACCGCCCGGCCATCGTGCTGACCCGCACCGATGATTTGGCAACGGGTTCAGCCCGCTCGGTCCCCGGATTTGATATTTATAAGGCCATCGACCATTGTCGCGACTTGCTGGAAAACTTTGGGGGCCACACGTATGCTGCCGGTCTTTCCATGAAAGTGGAAAAGGTAGCTGAATTCACCAAACGCTTCGAAGATTACGTGGCCGCCACCATCCTGCCTGAGCAGATGGTGCCAACCATCGACATCGATGCAGAGATTTCATTTCAGGAAATCACGCCCAAATTTGTCCGCACGCTGAAGCTTTTCAATCCTTTTGGTCCGGACAACAACAAGCCTGTTTTCGTAACCAGCAATGTGAGTGATTACGGCACCACCCGTTTGTTCGGTAGGGAGCAGAATCACCTGAAACTGGAACTGGTGGACGCCGATTCGCAGAACATCATGAACGGCATCGCGTTCTGCCAGAGCGAACACAACAACCACATCAAAAGCCGCAATCCGTTTAACATTGCGTATTCCATCGAGGAAAACAATTTCAACGGAGGAAGTTACACACAGCTTTTGATCAAGGAAATCAAGATCGAATCGGACTTTTGACGATAAATCTTGAGGGTCGGGCACATGAGTGTTTACCACGATATACTAAAACAGTACTGGGGATACGACGCGTTCCGTCCACTCCAGCTCGACATCATTGAATCGGTTTGCGCAGGCAGGGATACCCTGGCCCTGATGCCGACCGGCGGTGGAAAGTCCATTACCTTTCAGGTGCCTGCATTGGCGATGGAGGGCATCTGCATCGTGGTCACGCCGCTCATCGCCCTGATGAAGGACCAAGTAGATAACCTCCGAAGCCGCGACATCAAAGCTGCCGCCATTTACTCAGGTATGACCCGCGAGGAAATCATCATCACCCTGGACAATTGCGTGTACGGCGGGTTCAAATTCCTGTATGTTTCTCCGGAAAGACTATCTACTGAACTGTTTATCAGCCGATTGCAATATTTGAAGGTCTGCCTGCTGGCTGTGGACGAATCGCATTGCATTTCGCAGTGGGGCTATGACTTCCGCCCCTCCTATCTAAACATTTCGGACATTCGGCAGCATTTTCCTGAGACGCCGGTGTTGGCTTTGACGGCTACGGCCACGCCTTCCGTCGTGGAAGACATTCAGGAACGACTGAAGTTCCCTGCTCCCAACGTGTTCAAGATGAGTTTTGAACGCAGCAACCTGGCTTACGTGGTGCGCCACACGGAGGACAAGGAGAAAATGCTGCTGCAAATCTTGGATAAAACACCGGGCACGGCGGTGGTTTATGTCCGTAACCGCAAGAACACCAAAGAGGTATCGGATTTGCTTCGTAGGAACGGCATCGCCTCCGAGTTCTTCCATGCCGGCCTGACCAATGACCAGAAAGACAAACGCCAGAAAGCCTGGAAAACGGGTGCCTGCCGCGTCATCGTTTCAACCAACGCCTTCGGCATGGGTATTGACAAGGCTGAAGTCAGGCTCGTGGTCCATATGGATCTGCCCGATTCCATCGAAGCCTATTTTCAGGAAGCAGGGCGTGCCGGACGCGACGGGCTCAAAGCTTATGCCGTGCTACTCTACCAAAAAAACGACTCGACCAAACTGAAGAAACGCTTGTCGGACAGTTTTCCGGAAAAAGACACCATCCGCAACGTCTATGAATCGCTAGCCCACTATTACCAGATTGCCGAAGGTTCCGGCATGGATTCCATGCTGGCGTTCGACTTGAATGATTTCTGCACCAGATTCAAATACAACTTCCTGCAAGGGTATCATGCACTCAAGATACTGGAACAGGCGGGCTACATCGAACTGACGGAGGAACTCGACAATCCGTCCAGAGTCTATTTCTTGTCGAAACGGGAAGAATTGTACCATTTAAAGTTGGGCGATCCCATCAGTGACGAACTATTGCAAACCCTGCTCCGCTCCTACACCGGCCTTTTTGCGGATTTCGTTCCCATACAGGAAGAAGTGCTTGCCAAACGGCTGGGATTCACTGCCAAGGAAGTTTATGAGCGGTTGCTGCATTTTTCTCGGTTGGGCGTAATCCACTACATTCCCCGCAAAAAATCACCCTATGTGATTTACCAAGTGAACAGGGAAGCCAAAGAGCGGGTTGCGCTCTCAAAAGCGGTTTACGAAGAACGGCGCGATCGGTATCAGGAACGGATTTCGGCCATACTCTCCTATGCCAATGACGATCAGGTCTGCCGAAACCGTCAACTGCTGCTTTATTTCGGCGAAAAGGACGGCAAAAACTGTGGAAAATGCGATGTCTGCCTCCAGAAAAATGAATCAGGGCTTTCGAACTATGAATTTGAGAAGATTTCAGCCAGCATTCACGAATTATGGGCTGAAGGCGTCATATCTATGGACCAACTAGTGGACGGATGTGGTTTTGCTGCAGAAAAGGTTTTAAAAGTGATACGCTTTTTGGCGGATCAGGGCAAACTGGCGTTGGACGGAAATCAGGTTACGCATTTTGAACAAATGTCGTAAAGTGTTGATAAATTGAGCTTACATGCTTAGTTTACTCAATGCTTCGTACACCAGGTAAGCTGGCCATACGATAGCTTTCAGAAAACCAAGCACTCCCATCCAGAATCCGGTGGCATGGCCGATAAAATAAATGGCGGCTCCAATCATTCCGAGTCCGTAAACCGCTCCTTGAGAAGCGTTGCTTTGCATTTCTTTCTTCATGATCTTTTAGAATTTGAGTTTAAACAGTAACGTTGTTCTCGGGGGAAATTTTCCGGGCCAACACTCAAAAGTAAGCAAAAAAATGAATTTATATGTACCTTCGTGGGATGGGAACAAATGTTCGTATCGCAAAAACTTTCGACAAGTGTGACTTTAAGGAAAAGCCGCTTGAAAAGGGTGAATATGAAGCATGTACGTTTACCGGCTGCGATTTTTCAAATTCAGACCTAGCTGAAATTCATTTCTCGGAATGTGTATTTTCGCATTGCAACCTGAGCATGGCCCGCCTTTTTTCCACCGCTTTGAGGGATGTGACGTTTGTGGAATGCAAGATGCTTGGGCTGCGGTTCGATACTTGCATGGTGTTTGGGTTGGCCTTTAGGTTCGAGAATTGCACGTTGAATTATTCCTCGTTTTATGGCCTTAACATCAAAAAGACCGTGTTCAAAAAGTGTTCGATGCAAGAAACGGACTTTACGGAATGCGACCTGACCAGTGCTGTTTTTGATGATTGTGATTTATTTCGTGCCACCTTCGAAAAAACGATTCTGGTGAAGGCAGATTTACGGTCGTCCGTTCATTTTTCGATAGACCCTGCCACCAACCGTTTGAAAAAAGCCAGATTCTCCATGAACAACCTTTCGGGGTTGCTGGACAGGTACGACATTGAAATAGAACCCTGAATGCTTCCACTTTTGAAATAGATTTAGCATCTTTATGATTCTTTTTGTCTCTATCAAAAATCATGAAAAAAATACTTTTATTTTCATTTATTTGTGCCGTTTCGATGACAGTGTTGGCTTCCAAAACCGAAGTTCAATATTTGTCCGGTACCGATAAAGATCAAACGGTCACTTGGGACTTCTTTTGCACCAAGGGCATGAACAGCGGCAATTGGAAGACGATCCAGGTTCCATCCCAATGGGAACAGCAAGGTTTCGGCGCCTACAATTACGGTCAGGGTGACCCGATAAACAACGAACAGGGTTTGTACAAATACCGCTTCAATGTTGCCAAGGATTGGAAAGAAAAGAAAGTCTGCATCGTTTTTGAAGGTTCCATGACGGATACGGAGGTCAAAATCAACGGAACATCGGCCGGGCCCGTGCATCAGGGGGCCTTTTACCAGTTCAGATACGACATTTCCAAACTCCTTGTATATGGTGCTGAAAACGTGCTGGAAGTAACGGTCAGCAAAGAGTCAGCCGATTCGAGTGTCAACAGGGCAGAACGCCGTGGTGATTATTGGGATTTCGGCGGCATTTTCCGTCCGGTTTATCTGGAAGCTTTGCCTGTATCAAACATCAGTCGGGTAGCCATCGATGCCAAAGCCAATGGTGTGTTCAGTATGACTGTTTTTCTGGCAGGCATTTCGAAGGCATGCACGTTGGAAGCCCAGATCCAAACAATGGACGGAAAAGCTTTTGGACCTGCTTTAACTTTCCTGGTCCTAAAAAAGGCCGAAAAGGCACTTTTGACCGGCACTTTTGAAAATCCGGCCCTATGGAATCCGGAATCGCCAAATCTGTACCAAGTCGTCGTCCGGCTGAAAACTGCTAAGAAAACAGTGCACAAGATCCGGCAGCGATTCGGATTTCGCACCGTAGAGGTCCGCCCAAACGATGGTATCTATGTAAATAACATCAAAGTGCAATTCCGTGGTGTTTGCCGACACACGTTCTGGCCGGAATCCGGCCGTTGCAGCAGCAAAGCGCTGAGCATTTCGGACGTGGAAACCATCAAGGAAATGAACATGAATGCGGTCCGCATGAGCCATTATCCACCCGACCAGCATTTCCTGGATGTCTGTGATTCGCTGGGTTTGTTCGTGTTGGATGAACTGGCAGGCTGGCAAGCCTACTACAACACGGAAACCGGTAAACGGCTGGTGAGACAAATGGTGGAACGCGATGTAAACCATCCCAGCATCGTGCTGTGGGACAATGGGAACGAAGGTGGTTTTAACAAAGAATTACGGGCTGAATACGCCAAATACGATCCGCAGCAACGAATCGTCATCGAACCGTGGTCAAAAATAAACGGCACGGACACGAAGCATTATCCGGGTTATGGGTATGTAGAGAATGCCCTGACTAAAGGCAATCTGATCTATTTCCCCACCGAATTCCTGCATGGTTTGTATGACGGTGGACTTGGTGCAGGCTTGGACGATTATTGGAAGTTAATGACTTCCAAACCCTTATCTGCAGGTGGTTTTCTTTGGGTTTTTGCCGATGAGGGCGTTGTGCGAAAGGATCAGAACTACTCCATCGACACGCACGGAAACAACGCTCCGGATGGTATTTTAGGACCGCACCACGAAAAAGAAGGCAGTTTCTACACCATCAAGGAAATCTGGTCACCAGTATACATTGAGCAAGCAGCCTTAACAACAACCATTCCAGTTGTCAACCGTTACCTCTACACCAATCTCAATCAGTGCACTTTCAAGGGACAATTGAAAAGGTATACGGGTGCATTTCCAAGTAAAAATGCACAATGGAGATCCATCGACATCACTTCTCCCGACATCAAACCGGGCGAATGTGGTCTGCTTAAACCAGATTGGCCTTCTACTTTGAATTCCTACGATGTGCTATATTTGACTGCAGTGGATCCGTCTGGAAAGACCATCAACACTTGGTCCTGGAATTTAAGTACGCCTGAATCGTTGGCACAAAAAGTTACGGTAAAAGAAAAACTTCCGGTTACGGCAAAGGAAGAGGCTGGTTTCATCCGTCTTAGTTCCGGAAAAACGTTGGTCAGTTTCAACAAAACCAATGGCTTACTGGCAGAAGTGACAATAAATGGCACTGTGCTTCCGTTCGGAAACGGGCCCGTGTTTCTGGGAGACACCCTGAATTTCAAGAGCATTAAAAAATACACTTCAGGCAACGATCAAATAGTGGAGGTAAGCTATGACCAATCGCCGGATTGTTACGTCAGATGGACCTTAAAAGAAGGTGGACTCCTGCAACTGGACTATCAGTATCACCCAACCGGAAAGCAAGAGTATGCCGGAATCACATTCAATTTCCCGGAGCATCTGGTGACTGGTGCCCGACTAATGGCCAATGGACCGTATCATGTCTGGAAAAACAGGTTGAAAGGGGTTTGTTTCGGCACATTCGATAAAAAATACAACAACACCGTCACGGGCGAAACCTTTGATTATCCTGAGTTCAAAGGGTATTATTCCAACTTTTATGCCACAGAAATTCAAAACAGTGTACTGCCCTTCAGCATCATTTCAGCTACGCCCGACCTATATTTGCATTTATTTACGCCGGACAAGCCCAAATATGCCAAAGGTGGCGTCTATCCTCCTTTTCCAAAAGGAAATATTTCCATTCTGAACGGGATCAGCGCCATCGGCACCAAATTTTCCAAACCGGAGGATGAAGGGCCACAAAGTCGGAAAAATGATTTTGGCATCGATGGCAAAACATTGACCGGTAGGATATTGTTCAATTTTGAAAACTGAAAAAATGAAACAAGTACTTGATTTTCTCAATGATATCCGTGATAACAACAACCGGGAATGGTTCGAAGTGCATCGTTCTGAATTCGATGAAGCAACGGCTGTTTTCGCGAAGTTTGTGGAACAACTCATAGCAGGCATCAGTTCTTTTGACCCGTCGGTAATCGGTCTGAAACCCAAGGACTGCATGTTCCGGTTCTACCGTGACATTCGGTTCTCACCCAATAAAATGCCGTTCAAGAACCATTTTGGTGCCTACATCTGCCAACAAGGAAGAAAATCGCCTTACGCTGGCTATTATTTTCACATAGAACCTAAAGACAGCGGTTATTTGGACGGTCATCTGCTGGCTTCCGGTTTGTACGGCCCGCAACCGAATGTACTTAAAAGCGTTCGGGAGGAAATTATGCTGAACGGTGCTTCCTTCGAAGCAGCCTTTAAGGAGGCTCCGGATTTTGTGCTCGAAGATTCGCAGGCACTGAAAAAAGTACCCAGAGGTTTCCCTGTCGATTCACCCTGGGCTGAATACCTCAAACTGAAAAACCCTAGCTTGTATAAATCGTTCGATGATGCCTACTTACTGAGCGATCAACTGTTGGAAAACACATTGGAAGCTTTCAGTCATACGGTCAATTTTAACAACTGGCTGAACAAAGCCGTGGAATACGCCTTGGAATAATGAAGACAGTTGCGATTATCGGTGCAGGTGCAGGAGGCATAGCCACTGCCATCAAGCTCGCTCAAAACGGGTATAAAGTGACGGTCTATGAGAAAAATGCCACTCCGGGCGGTCGCTGCGGTCAATTGATCCGAGAAGGTCATCGGTTTGACCTGGGTGCGACCATTTTTCTGATGCCCTCCATCTACCGCGAGGTATTTGAATCGCTGGGGCTGAAACTGGAGGATTGCATTGAATCAAAACCCTTGCCTGTCATCTACAAACTGTATTACGGCAACGGCCAGACGTTCGACTTCACCACCAATTCTGCCAAAATGAAAGCGCAATTGGAGAAAATAGAGCCCGGCAGCTTTCAGTTCATGCAACGATATGTCAAGACCGGATACAACCTGTTCAATATTTCCATGACCAAATTGCTTGGCCGGAATTTCTATCATATGTTCGAATTCATTAATCTGGGCAACGTCAAATTGTTGTTTCAGATCAAAACCCACATTCGGCACATGACCTATATCAAACAGTTTTTCAAGAATCCGTTGCTGCAGGTGGCGTTCACGTTTCAGAATATTTATGTGGGGCAGAATCCCTTTACGGCTCCTGCCCTCTTTTCCATGCTTCCAGCCGCTGAGCTGAGCGAAGGCTCCCTGTACCCCATCGGCGGCATGTACAAAATCATTGAGAAACTCCTTTCGGTAGCCACGGAACTGGGTGTAGATTTCAAATACAACAAGACGGTGATGCGCATCAATGTGGATTCAGACAAAGCAGAAGGCCTGCTCTTTGAAGACGGAAGTGAGATCAAAGCGGATATTATCGTGGCCAATGCCGATTTACCGTATGTCTATAAGGAATTGCTGCCAGACCGCCTGCGTTCGCTCAAAATGGATTTCCTTAAATACTCGTGTTCGGGTATGGTTTTCCATTGGGGGCTGGACAAAGCGTACCCTCAATTGGCCCATCACAGCGTCTTTCTGGCTGGCGACTACAAGAAAAGTCTGGATAAAATTTTCAAGGACAAGACCATGGCCGATTCGCCCAGTTTTTACATTCATGCGCCGGTCAACAATGATCCGACTGCGGCGCCCGAAGGGCAGGATACGATTTCAGTCATCGTGCCTGTGGGGCATTTGGATCCGAGAAAGGATCAGGATTGGACTGCGCTCAAGCAAACTGCTAGGGAAGGCATCCTCAAACGCTTGAAAGCGGAGGGATTGACAGATCTGGAAGAACACATCAAATTCGAAATTTGTTACCTGCCAAAAACATGGGAAAGCTTGCTGAACATCGCCAAGGGTTCCGTGTTCGGCAGCATCAGCCACAGCATTCTGCAAATGGGGTATTTCAGACCGCACAACAAACATCCTCGATACGACAACCTCTATTTTGTCGGTGGAAGCACCCATCCGGGTAACGGCGTTCCCCTGGTTCTGCTTTCTTCCAAACTGACCTCGGAACGCATCCTGAAAGATGCCAAAAAGAATTGAGCCATGAACGACCAGACCGCTACCTTCCTCGACATTTTCAACGCCATTGATTTTGAAAAAATAATCGATCACCCGAACATCCTGATTGCGGCAAACTTCTGGGAGGCAGACCGTTACGAGGCTGCCAAGGTTTGTTACAAGGTAATGCGCTACATCGACGATCTGGTTGACAATTACAAAACGGAGCATCCGGTCATCACAGAAGTGGAACAGAAACAGCTGACTGCCGATGTGGAAAATTGGTTGGCATATTTAAAAAACGGGGCGAGTGATGCTATTGCCGACCAGGAACTTTTAGATACGTTTTTAACTTTCAAGATTCCAATCTGGCCGATGGAAGCCTTCGCCAAATCAATGATTTACGACATTAGTCACAACGGCTTTACCAGTCTGCAAGCCTTTCTGGATTATGCGGAAGGCGCTTCGGTGGCTCCTGCGGCCATTTTTGTCCATTTATGCGGACTGAACGGTGAAAACGGGCAGTTCAGCGCACCGGTTTTCGATGTTCAGAAAGCGGCCAGAGCTTGTGCAGTTTTTAGCTACTTGGTTCACATCATCCGCGATTTCCAGAAAGATCAGTTCGCCCATTTGAATTACTTTGCAGACGATTTAGTGGTTAAAAACGGGCTGGATAGATTTCAATTGGATGCCATGGCACATGGTGCGCCCATCGAGCCGGGTTTCCGCAACATGATCCGTGAGTACTTGGTTGTTGCAGACGAATACCGTCGGAAAACCGATGACATCATTCAGGAAATCAGACCGTTCTTATGTCCCCGTTGCCAATTGAGCTTAGACATCATTTTCAATCTTTATTTGATGGTGTATGAACGGATTGATGCCTCGAATTCCAACTTTACCGACGAAGAGCTGAATCCCACTGCAGCGGAAGTAAAAAGGCGGGTTCATGAAACAATTCTGGCTTTTGAACCGTCTTTGCTGTAAAAATTGATATTGCCATAAAAAGAAAACGCTACAGAACCCATCGCTGAATTGGTATTTTGCCTTCGGGATGGCGAAGTGTATTGACTTTTTTAGAAAAATGTTCACAAATACGGTTTTTTTCAAATAAAACCGTACTTTTGCACTCAATAAACAATCTGAGATGATATCCGCGATACTAAAACATGGTTTTGCATACTTTTATTTTTACTTTTACTTTAGCAACAGTAAGAGCGGGATTTTGTGTGCATAATCAAACAGATAAAAGAGTAACAAAAGGGTCCCGCTAAGCAATTGGCGGGACCCTTTTTAATTAATTTAGGGTTTTTAATAAAACAATCCATATGAAACGAGTAGCTATCCAAGGTGTTTCCGGTGCATTTCACGACATTGCCGCCAGGAAATTTTTCGAAGGGGAAGAAATTGAAACAATCGACTGTCTGACGTTTAAGGACGTATTCAGCAGCATGCGAAAAGGAACTGCCTCTTTTGGAATTATCGCCATCGAAAACACCATTGCCGGAAGCCTGCTCCAAAACCATAATCTTCTGCGTGAAAGTGAAACCAGCATCATCGGTGAGTTCAAACTGCGCATCAGCCACTGCTTGGCAGTTTTGCCAGGACAAAAGTTGGAAGACATTCAAGAAGTGCACTCCCACCCCATTGCATTGATGCAGTGTACGGATTTTCTGGAAGAGCATCCCGACTGGAAAGCGGTTGAAAAGGAAGATACTGCTTTGAGTGCCAAAGAAATACACGAAAATCAGATTACCGGACGCGCAGCCATCTGCAGTGAATATGCCGCACAGATTTACGGACTTGACATTTTGAAAAAGGGAATTGAAACGAATAAACGCAATTTTACACGTTTTCTGATTATTGCCGATCGTTGGGCTGCAGAACAATACACGCAGCAGAACACCATCAACAAAGCATCCTTGGTTTTCACCACCCACCACGAGGAAGGTGCTCTATCGCAGGTGCTTTCCGTGCTGTCCTTCTACAAGAACAACCTGACCAAAATCCAGTCGCTGCCCATTATGGGTCACGAATGGGAATACCTGTTCTTCATCGACCTGACCTTTGTGGATTACCTCAAGTTCAAACAGAGCTTAGACGCCATCCGTCCGCTGACAAGAAATCTCCGTATTTTGGGCGAATACCCTACCGGCCAACAACAAGTATAAGCAAATGAAAGAGATACAACCCGCCAAAAGGCTCAACAACGTCTCCGAATATTATTTTTCGAAGAAGCTCAAGGAGGTAGCCGACCTAAATGCTGCAGGCAAGAAAATCATCAGCCTGGGCATCGGAAGTCCGGACTTGCCACCTTCTGCAGAAACAATTGAAGCGCTGGCAACAGACGCCGCAAGACCCGACGCACACGGCTACTGCACCAACGGCATTTCCGATTTGTACAATGGCTTCGCTGACTGGTACAAGCGCTGGTTCAATGTGGAGCTGGATCCCAAGACGGAAATTCTGCCGCTGATTGGCTCCAAGGAAGGCATCATGCACATTTCCATGGCTTTCTTGAATCCGGGCGACGGCGTGCTGGTTCCAAACCCTGGCTACCCGACCTACACTTCTGTGAGCAATCTGGTTCAGGCTGAAATCGTGACCTACGATTTGGACTCGACCAACGGCTGGCATCCTGATTTCGAAGCGTTGGAAAAAATGGATTTGTCCAATGTGAAGTTGATGTGGGTGAATTACCCCAACATGCCGACTGGTGGCAGAGCGACGCGCGCTCTTTTTGAGAAGCTGGTGGCATTCGGCAAAAAGCACCACATCGTAATTTGCAACGACAACCCCTACAGTTTCATCCTGAGCACCGAGTACCTGAGCATCTTGTCGGTGCCCGACGCCAAGGACATCTGCATCGAGCTGAATTCGATGAGCAAATCGCACAACATGCCGGGTTGGCGCATCGGCATGCTGGCAACCAACAAAACCTTCAAGGAATGGATCAGTAAGGTAAAGACCAATGTAGATTCCGGCCAGTTCCGCCCTATGCTTAAAGCCGCTGCTCTGGCACTGAAGGCAGGCCCCGAATGGTACGCCGGCATGAACGAGGTCTATGCCCATCGCCGCGTCATTGCCGAAGAAATATTGAAAACCCTGGGTTGTACCTGGGACCCTAAACAATCGGGCATGTTCCTTTGGGGACGCATTCCCGATACTTTTGTCGATGCTGGTCAAGTCGCCGACAAAGTGTTGTATGAAGCCAACGTATTCATCACACCGGGATTCATTTTCGGCAGCAACGGAAACCGCTATATACGGTTGTCGCTCTGTTGTACCGAAAAGAACCTTTCTGAGGCGTTGCAACGAATTAAAAAAATAATTTAACACATATCACAATGGAAAAAATGGAATTCGAATCCATCCTGCTTCCCGGCATCGATGCCAAACGCCCCTGGGTCATTGCCGGCCCCTGCAGCGCGGAAACAGAAGAACAAGTCATGACAACTGCCAAACAACTGCACGACCGCGGCATCAAAATGTTTCGCGCCGGCATTTGGAAACCCCGCACGCGTCCGGGTGCCTTCGAAGGCATCGGTTCCGAAGGGCTGAAATGGCTGCAACGGGTTCAGAAAGAATACGGCATGTACACCTGTACCGAAGTGGCCACGGCCAAACACGTTTCGGAAGCCATCAAATATGGTGTCGATATCCTTTGGATTGGTGCACGCACCACGACCAATCCGTTTGCGATGCAGGAAATCGCTGATGCACTGGAAGGTTGTGACAAGCCAATTCTGATCAAGAATCCAGTCAATCCCGACCTGGAACTTTGGATCGGTGCGCTGGAACGCTTGTACAATGCGGGCATCCGCAAGCTCGGCGTGATACACCGCGGGTTCAGTTCAGCCGATAAAAAGATTTACAGAAACCTGCCACAATGGCACATACCCATTGAAATGCGTCGTCGTTTCCCAAATTTGCCCATCATTTGTGACCCCAGCCATATTGGTGGAAAGCGCGAACTGATTGCACCGTTGGCCCAGCAGGCCATGGACCTGAACTACGACGGGCTCATCATTGAATCACACTGCGATCCCGACTGCGCCTGGAGCGATAAGGACCAGCAGGTGACGCCGGACATTCTAGATTACATCCTGAACATGCTGGTGATTCGCGAAGGCGAAACGCAAACTACGGAGAATCTGGGGGAACTTCGCAAGCAGATTGACGAACTGGACGACCAGCTGGTGGAACTGCTTTCAAAACGCATGCGCGTTTCACGCGAAATCGGTACGTTCAAGAAGGAACACAATATGCAGGTGCTGCAAGCCTCTCGTTACAGCGAGATTCTGGAAGACCGCATCAAGCAGGCTGAGAAATTCGACATCGATGGGGATTGTATGCAGAAAGTCCTTGAAGCGATCCATGAGGAGTCGGTAAGACAGCAACTTCTAATAATTAACAAATGAAAATATTAATAATCGGGGCCGGGAAAATGGGCCGGTTCTTTGCAGATACGTTGAGTTTCAACCACGAGGTCTGTTTGTTTGACACGGATCCCAAGCAATTGCGTTTCGTTTATAATGCCATCCGCACGACGGATTTGGAAGAGGTTCGGGCATTTGAGCCGGAACTGCTCCTCAATGCTGTGACCATCAAGTACACAATCGAGGCGTTCAAGATGGTGATACCGTTTTTGCCGACTTCCTGCATTCTTTCGGACATTGCTTCGGTTAAATCAGGCTTGAAGGAATTCTATGCTGAATCCGGTTTCCGATTCGTTTCCACCCACCCGATGTTTGGCCCGACTTTTGCAAGCCTTAGTGATCTGAGCACTCAAAGTGCCATCATCATCAAGGAATCGGATTTTCTGGGGAAAGCGTTCTTCAAGGATGTGTACAGCTCGCTTCATCTGAAAATTTTCGAATACACGTTCGAAAAGCACGACCAGACCACGGCGTATTCATTGTCCATTCCTTTTGCTTCCACGCTCGTGTTCGGTTCGGTAATGCGGCATCAGGAAGCACCAGGGACTACTTTTAAAAGGCACATGGCTATTGCACAAGGGCTTATGTCCGAAGACGATTACCTGTTGCAGGAAATTTTGTTCAACCCGTTCGCACCTGAACAAATTGAAAAAATTATGGGAAAACTAAGCTTGCTGCACGACATCGTCAAAGATAAAGATGCAGTGAAAATGCAGGCATTTCTGAAATCAGTACGTAAAAATATAGAATTATGAGTTTATTAGATCACTTGAAGTGGCGCTACGCCACTAAAAAATATGATGCGACCAAAAAGGTTTCACAGGAAAATGTTGATAAAATTGTCGAAGCCATTCGGCTGACACCCACTTCCTCAGGTTTGCAACAATTCCGATTGATAGTCATCACCAACCAAGCGTTGAAAGACCAAATTGTGCCCATTGCTTCCGGCCAACAAATCGTTGCCGACTGCTCCCATCTGCTGGTGTTTGTCGCTTGGGACCGATACACCGAAGAACGGATCGTTTCCATGTACGACTACATCACCACCGAACGCGAACAACCTGCCGATCGTTTTCTTGCGTACACAGATCGCCTTAAAGCCAAATACTTACCACAGGAAGCCGAAGAAAACTTTATTCACACTGCCCGTCAAGCTTATATCGGGCTAGGCTTGGCCATTGCTCAGGCTGCTGAACTGAAAGTGGACTGCACCCCGATGGAAGGTTTCGACAATGACAAACTGGATGAACTGTTGGGCTTGCCTTCGAAGGGATTGAAAAGTGTATTGCTATTGCCTCTCGGTTACCGAGACGAAGCAGGCGATTGGTTGTTTACGATGAAGAAAGTTCGGAAACCCAAGGATGAGTTTGTGACGGAAATCAAATAGAATCTACAAACATAGCTTTATGAACGGCGAATTTCTTGCGGTATGCCAGCGGTGAAATTTGTTTGCGGGATTTAAAATACCTCGAAAGAGGTGGCTGCAGGAGGTTACAGAGGACTTCATCGTTGTCGACCCCCATGATGGCCACTTCTTCAGGCACATTGATCTCACCAATCCCGCGTAGAAGCGCACGACCATACTCTTCAGAAAAATCGATGATCAGCAATACTTTAAATGTGTTTTTCATTCTATTCGCAAATTGAAACCTTTTTGGTTCAATTATGCACTATCATTGTAGTAAATTAGCAAGGAGGTTGAAATGAAACCTGAAGACATTACATATGGTACATTTGCATTGATCCGTGAAATGCTGGAAACGACGGAAGTGGTCAGAAACTTCGACTTCAAACAGACCATGAACATCGCAGAAGAATTAAGATCGGTCGACAAACTGCTGCTCACCGGTGAAGGTTCCAGCCGAATTTTTCCAGCAAAGAATGCTGTTCGGAAAGCACTGACCATGGGCTTGAACCTAGCAGTTTTTACGGATGGATCGCGACAATCAGCACTCTACGACCTTTCGGATTTTGCTGTTTTCTGTTCGTCCAATTCCGGTCAGACCAAAGAAGTGGTTCTGCTTGCCCAAAAGCTCGCAGCATCCGGAAATGAGAGACGATACGCTGTGACAGCCAATAAGGACACCCTGCTGCAACAGGAATGCAGACAAACATTCGTGCTCGGTTGCGGTCTCGAACAAGCGGTTGCTGCGACAAAAAGCGTTGTGGAACAAGCGTTAATTTATGAATCGGTTCTTTGGCATCTGAAAGGCATCGATTTGGGTGCCAGGCTACCATCGTTGGCTTCAGCATTGGAACAAACGCTGAACATGCCCATCCGTCGGGAGATTGTCGAATGGGCGGTTCAGGCCCCAACCATTTACTTTGCGGGTTACAACGATGGAGTGGCAGAGGAATTAACCTTGAAAACCAACGAGATAACCCGGAAGAAGTCCGACTTTCTGGAAGGAACCTACGCCGCGCATGGCATCGAAGAAGTGATGGATAAACGAGACATTGTGTTTTGGATTGACCCTATTGAGTCTGAAATGGAAAAGTTTCAGGAAGTGCTTGTCGAAGGTGTCGGATTGAAAGTGGTTGCAATTGCAGATAGGGAAACTCCCTTCCCCACCATTCTTGTTCCTTCAGCTGGAGTGTTGAACCCCTATGTATTCTTGTGTGCAGGCTGGAACCTTTTGGTTGAGATTGGTCTGGCCTCCGGAATCGACATCGACAGGCCGGTACGAGCCCGAAAAATCGGTAATGCGTTTATCGGATAAGGGATGCAGCTCCCAACAGGGCTACGTTGTTCAGCTTTGAAGTGAAGACCTCCAATCGTTTCATCGATTCCGGAAAAGCGAAATCCATCATGGATTGACGCATGGATGCTTCAAAGAATGGAAAGGCGTTGACGAGTGACCCTCCCAACACAATGGCTTCCGGGTCGTAGGTGTACACGACGGTCTTGATGGCTGCTCCTACATGGAATCCGAACGCCTTCCAACTTTTTAAGGCAACTTCATCCCCTGCTTCGGCCTTTTGAAAAGCTTCCAACGCTGTCATGGCGAATTGTTTCGGGAAGAAACTCCCGCTGCAATAGGTTTCCAGAACGTCATCGAGGTAGGGCAACATACCGAATTCCCCGGCACCACAGTTTCGGCCGGCATACAATTCTCCATTCACGATGATTCCGCCACCCAAGCCTGTACCCAAAGTCAGACCGACGACCGACTTGTATCCTTGAGCCACCCCGTAGCGGTGCTCTCCCAAAATGAAGCAGTTGACATCGTTGTTGACTTTGACAGGAACACCAAATCGGTCTTCGAGCAAGCGGCCCAACTCCACCTTTTTCCAGGAAGGAATGTGGGTCACATCGTAAACGGTTCCAGTCTCCACATCGACTACGGAAGGAACACCGATACCGATTCCCGTCACAGTGGTATCCATGACTGAATCAATAAGGGATACCAATTGGTCCAAGGTATGTTGAAGATTCTCCTTGTCTTGCAGCAATGCCGCATTCTGAGCAACGATGCGATTCTGTTCCAGGCGGGCTACCCGGATGTTTGTTCCACCTAAGTCTATGGCTACGATCATGTATACGAAGTGCTTATGGTTAAAGTTGCAATATAAACCTATTCATCTTGAACAGCGAAGTTTGCGTTGAAAAACAGTGGAATTATGTGCAAAAATATTTCCGCGGAGTTGAAAACCAAAGGGACATTTTTTTCAGTTAAGTCACGTCATCCATTTCACTCTAAAGAAAGGGCTTTGGTCAATTCGCGGAGAAGGATGTCTCTACTTTGCGCCGTATTTTTTTCCGAATGTTTCACCATTAATTCAATGTCGAACTTAAGGCTGTCGGGATCAATGATCGTGATTCGGTCGGGGGATAATGTTTTCATAATCAATTCGACTTTACACTGTTCGAAATAGATACGAGAAGGTGTTACTCCGTAATAACCGGTGTATGTGGTTTTCTTTGCAGATGATTTCTTAATTGACAGCTTATAATCTGCACAATCAAACTGATAGGTCTTCATCTGTGGATTTCCGATAGTCAGTGCATACGTACTTACTGGTTTAGGGTGATAGGGCTTATAGTATATTTGTTTTTGCCCACTAGGCAGGAAAGCCAGTGAAAAAAACAACAAATTGTAGATGGCGTGATAATACCATCCCCATAGAAATCCGAACCGAACACGTATGTAACCAATAATCAATCCTGTTATGAACTGAACCATGGTCAACAAGGGAGACCACAGCAATAAATGCTTGGCATCCATATAATTGTAAATATGAACAAAGGCAAATACGGAGGTCATCAGGTAAAAGAGCATCCAGAAAAAGCGTTTCCATAGCTTTCGGGCATTGGCATAAATGTCCGACTTTGATTTTTCCGGAGAGAATAAGGCAACCATGGCAATGAGGAATTGAAGCAAGTAATTTCGGCTGTACTTCATCGGAAACCTGAAAATGAATTCTTCCAAAAATGGACTAAGCACGACACCCAGAAGCACCATCGTCCAATAGGGCATCCGCCCAAATACTACATTCAGATTTTCCAAATGAGTCCCCCCTAACAAATGGAAGCCTAACATCCAGATACTTGCAAGCACTACATTCAGCAATAGCAAACTAAATAATGTTTTAAGTTTGAAGGAAAGTCCCAACCGTGCGAACGAACGGTCATCTGGTTTCTTCAGAAAATGCAAGAACCGCTGGTAAGTTTTGAGTGTGAATTGGCACATAATTCAAGGCATTTATTTCACGTAAATTTAATGAAATAAATGGATTAAAAAATATCTGATTAATCATTCATTGCAATTTAACCAACGGAATTTTCAACGTCAGAATGAGGTTTCTTCCAGGGTTGAAACCACCAACTTCCTTCAAAGTAGATAAATGGTCAATATACTTGGCATCGAGTAGATTCATAACAGACAAGCCCAACACTATTGGTTGCTTTCCTGCATAAACGGTTCCGCCAATACCGAGATCGAACAGACAATAGCTTTGCGTAGCGGTTTCTTCTGGCGCGGGTTTGTCTTGATCAAAGGCGTAATGAACCTGTCCACCTGCAAAAGCATCGTGAAGGAACAGCAACTCTTTCGTTTCTCCACGTAGGTCAAGGTTCACTTTTTGAGCGGGGATAAAGGGTAGATTTTCACCCGAGAACTGCCGACCGACCACACAAGCATAGGAGGTTTCAACGTGAAGCCAGGGCAAGGACGTCGGATGCACGTGCAGGCCTGCCTCGCCGCCATACAGTCGGGAATCGCTTTGCCTGTAGCGGTAGATACTGATGCCACCCGGAGTGGTCGTACCGGTGGGAGCCTGAAAAATGAAATTGTTCACCAGGTTGTAGAAACCGGCCAGATCCAGTGTGAAATGTGTTTTATGCCAATGGGCGCTGAGATCGAGCTCGACGGATTTTTCCGGTTGAAGCGTAGCATCACCGAGTTCGTAGATGGCCTCATGAGGTCCGTTCGAAGTCAGTTCAGCCAGATTGGGCGTGCGGAATGCCGTGGCTAGGTTGCTTCGGAAGTACATTTCCTCCGTCGGATGGTAGGTAAAACCAAGAGAACCGCTGAAACTACCAAAGCCCTTGTCCAAGGCTGAACGGTACGATGCAGCAACCGTCGGATTGCCGACAGCCTGTGATACCAGTGTTTTATAATCGTACCGAAGTCCCGTTTGCCATTTAAACAGCCCGACCACCTGTTGGGCGAAACCGAAGGCAGAATAGTTCTGAATGCGTGCATCGGGCAACAGGATGGTTTCCCGATCATTTAGGTTGGTATTCTGTTGGTTCATACCCTGAAAACCAAGAATATAGGCTGAAGTCCCCTTGGAAGGCAATTGCAGTTTGGCCTCATACGTAAGCGTTGCCAGTTGCATCTCCAGTTCATAGGCATTTGCTTCACCGATGTGGGCAAGCCCCGTATTCTGATACGCGGCATTCAGGTCCAATTTGGTTTTACCGAGAAACAGTCTGTTTTGGGACGAAAGCAAGTGCGTATTCAGATGCTGGTAGAAAATTTCGCAGGCGCGGCCCCTCTTCGTGATGCCGTCGATGGCTTCTTGCTCCACCAGTCCGAGGTTTTGTTGGTTGTAATCGTAGAACAACCTGAAACTGCCTTGGTTGGAATTGAAACCGATGTTTGCTTTAGCCGAAGCCTCGGCAAATCGTGAGTTCGGCAGGTAGTCGCCACCTCCTTGCAGGTAATCGGCGTGAGACTTCTGGCTGAATCGAATACCTCCGAAAAGATGTTCACCTGCTGCTTTCAGGTCCAGACTGCTGTTCTCGCCCAAAGAATTCGAAAACAGCTGCAGCTGGTAATCCCCTTGGAACTGGTGCTGTGAGGCCGGTCTTTCCTTGATGAAATTCAAAACGCCACCCATGGCATCGGAACCGTAGAGCAGGGAAGCTGGGCCTTTGATGACCTCAACCCGTTCCGTTCCAAATTCATCGATCCCCAACGGGTGGTGGCTGGAATACTGATAGTTTTCGAAACGGACGCCATTGTTCAAAATCAGGATGTCGTTCATGGACAAGCCCCGAATCACGGGTTTGGAGACGCCACTCCCTTTGGAAATCATGTCCACCCCGGGAATTCTGGTCAGCATTTCTGCAAAATTCGGCGAAGCCTGAAGGTGAGCATCATCCAAATTAAGCACTTCGATCTTGACCGCATTATCGTGCTGAGTGGAATTCTGCCCCCCTGTCACCACGATTTCCTCCGCTTCGACGGGTGAAGGGACGAGTTTCACCTGCAAGACGGTTTCCTCCCTGGATAAATCGACCCGGATCAATTGATTGGCATAACCTAAAAAGGATATCTGGACAACCATACTGCGCGCCGGTAGGTTCTGCAACACGAATTGACCGTTCTGGTCGGCAGTGCAGCTTTTATTCAGTTCTGGAATCATAACCAAGGCTCCTTCCAAGGGCTGTGCCTGCGGGTCCGATATCTGTCCTCGTAGGGTACAGGAAGCAATTTTGACGTGCGACTTGGTGGTTTGAACCGGTGTAGGCGTTTGGGAATACGTAAAATTGGGTAGAAGTATGATTAAAAACAGATAAATTCTTTTCATTTGGGTGTATTTAATGCAACAATGTTGCAAATGTAACATTATTTCAGAAAAGGCTTCCAGTTTATTTCTAGTTTAACTAAATTTGCAAAATGACATCTGCTGAAATCCTTACCCTACACCATCTGCGCAAAACGCCGACCAGGTTGGCCATCATCCAATGCCTGATTGTATCTAATTCTCCGCAATCGGAAAGTGAGATGCACGAAGCCATGTCCGGAACACACGACCGAATTACCTTCTACCGCACCATTCAAACTTTGATGGAAACAGGAATCGTACACCGGATCGTGGCAGACAATACGACGGTGCGGTATGCGCTGAATCATTGCTCGATTGAGCATCACGAGCATTCAAGCGACCACGTTCATTTTCATTGCAGGGAATGTTCCAAGGTCGAGTGCTTAAAAGATATCCCCTTTCAACAATATGAATTGCCTCAAGGCTATGTTCGAGAGGAATGCCAGGTGATCATCAAAGGTATTTGTAAACAATGTGCGTCAAAATGAAAAAAGTTCTATACCTCGTATTGCTGATTCTCTGTCTCTTACCTGCTGTTACGCCACCAATCGCCTTATTTTCCGGATTGATCTTCGCTTTGATTGCCGGACAAACCTTTCCTACCTTCACCAAAAAGATGTCCAAATACCTGCTTCAGGGTTCAGTTGTCGGATTGGGGTTTAGCATGAACGTGAGCCAGGCCTTGGCCTCTGGCAAAGACGGCATGCTGTTCACCATCGTTTCCGTAGTAGGGACGATGCTGTTAGGCATGTTCATTGCCAAGAAGCTCAATGTGGACAAACATACCGGATACCTCATCAGTTCCGGAACGGCCATTTGCGGCGGAAGCGCCATAGCTGCCGTAGGGCCTGTCATGAAAGCCAGCAACGATCAGATGTCGGTCGCTTTGGGAACGGTTTTCATACTGAACGCAATCGGTCTCTTTTTGTTTCCGCTATTGGGGCACTTCTTTGGTCTGACGCAGCACCAGTTCGGGTTGTGGTCGGCCATTGCCATTCACGATACCAGTTCCGTGGTCGGTGCTGCGTCGGCCTATGGTGAAGAAGCCTTGAAAGTGGCCACCACGGTGAAACTAACCAGAGCGCTATGGATTTTCCCGCTCACCTTTGTGACCTCGCTCCTTTTTAAAAGCAAATCGGACAAGGTTTACATTCCGTGGTTCATCCTGTTTTTTATCCTGGCTATGGTGCTAAATTCGGTCTTCAGCCTTCCGACCACGCTGACCAGCGGCATCGTACTGGTGGCCCGCAAAGGATTGACACTTTCCCTTTTCTTCATTGGTGCATCCTTGACCAGGTCGGTTTTGAGAAATGTGGGTGTTCGTCCCATGGTTCAGGGAGTGCTCATCTGGATTTGCATCAGTGTGGTTTCCCTTACGTACATTATATTATCTGCCTGATATTCTATCGCTTATTACATTCTGGAAAATATTTATTTGCCCATACGAATCAAATTCGATAATTCTTTGTATTTTTGCATGGAAATAGTTTCTTTTATGAAATAGTTGAAATGGAAAATCAAAAGGACCTTTATTCAGTCAGTGACTTAAAGGTCATGCGCGCTGCCGAAGACTCCTTGATCATGGGGAAGAACAGAGTCGAAGAGTTGAAGAAATTTGCTTTAAACTCCGGTGTAAAACGCATCGGCATTGCACATTGTGTGGGCATGACCCGTGAAGCATTGGAACTGAAAGCGCGCTTTTCCGACTCGTTTGAAGTGTACACCGTCGATTGCAAATATGCCAAGATCAAGGGTTCAGACCTTCTAAACGATGAAACCGTGACCGGAACCTCGTGCAACCCTGCCGGACAAGCCGATTTTCTTGCTCAGAACAAGACCGATTTGAACATTTCTTTTGGACTTTGCGTGGGTCACGATATCTTATTCAACATGAAGTCCAAAGCACCTACCACCACCTTGGTGGTCAAAGACAGAGAGCACAAACACAATCCGTATCAGGAATTCGTAAAATAATGCCGAACGCCAGCGTAAATAAATTCCACTGGTACGATGGTACATTCTATGATCGTATCATCGCTCCGAATCAGAAACAACTGTTCAAAAAGATCATGGAATTGATCGAACCGGGCAGCGACATCCTTGACGTGGGTTGTGGCACGGGCTTATTTAGCTTTTCCATTGCCGATACGTGTAAATCCGCTTTAGGAATTGATTTGTCTACCCGAAACATCGCACGGGCAAATAAAAACCTGCAGAAGAAACCTGCCAGCCACCTCTCGTTTAAGAATGCCTATCTGCACGAAGTCATTTCCAAGGACAAGCCCCACTTTGACTATGCTGTGATGACCTATGTCATCCATGAGGTCAACGAAGAAGAACGTGTTCCGCTGTTAAAAGAAATGGCATCGGTAGCCGACAAAATCATTATTGGCGACTACATGATACCACGTTCCAGAGGCTTTGCCGGAAAGGTTGTCAAGACGGTTGAATTCTTAGCCGGAAGTGAACATTATCGAAACTTCAGAAAGTATGAGGCCAATGGTGGCGTAGCCTATCTGGCAGAAAAAGCAGGTTTGTCCATACAGACTGAAATCAAGGGTCGTGTCAATCAGATAACGGTATTGACTCGAACGTAAAGTGAAAATAGCAACATGAATGGAGGCTCGTGTCTTCACAACCATACTCTAACAATCAATCGATTATGAAAATTGCAGTTCCTGTCAAGGAAAACCACGACATTGACAATCATTTCGGCCATTGTGCCTTTTATCAGATCTTTACCGTCAACGAACAAAAGGAGATTGTTTCGTCTGAATCGATGGACTCACCCGTTGGCTGCGGATGCAAATCGAACATTGCTGAAGTGTTTGAACAAATGGGAGTTCAGGTAATGCTGGCCGGCGGAATCGGCAATGGTGCCATCAACAAGATTTCTGCCCATCACATTAACGTGGTTAGAAACTGCGAAGGCAACGCCACGGAATTGGTGAAACGCTATCTGGCGGGCGAAGTGACGGACGGAGGCAGCAGTTGCTCAACACACAGCCACGAAGATGGTCATGTGTGTTCACACGATCATTAAATATATTTTGTTTTCAGCTTCTCAAAAAATAGGACGAACAAAGTCGAATTCTTTTTCTATTTCTCTATTTCCTTTTTTGGGGGTAAAAAATTTCCATTTGTCACCACACTTTTCCCAGTTTTGCTTTCCAGTTCTTTCCGTGCATTTTTTGCAACTGCTCCACCCTTTTTACTTGCTTGTGCATTTTGTTGTAATCCATTTGCCTGTTCAGTTTCGGCAATTTGCCTTGTTGAAAGTTCCGCAAGAGCTGTGAAAATCAACTCCGCTTCATTCATGTGGTCTCTTAAGTTTTGCGATTTCAAACCTTTCAATTCTTTGTGTTTCATTACGGTTAGCCCAGTCCACTCCTGATGAATAATATTGGTGAGTAATGCAAACTCATCGGGCTTTTCTACTCCGCTTTCCTTCCAGTAATCGGTCAGTTTATTACGGGTTTCCTGCCCAGTCATGCGTTGCTGAATCCATTTTTCGCTCCGCCCTAGCTTTTGCCAGTTTTCTCTTGCCCGGTCAAGGCTTTGTGCCGGGTCGGACATCTCCTGCATCCTTTCGTATCCAACTTTTGCCAACCATTGTTTTAACGGTTCAGCTTTTTGGGAAGGAATGGATTGAATCAATCGTAAAAGTGTTTCTGTATCGGCCACATCGGTTTCTCTCATCTTACCGTCTTCAGCAGCCATTTTCAACTGTCCCAATTTATGGGACAGTTCACTACCTTCCGCTTGAAGCTTGGTTTTTAATGCACTCCAATACTTCCTTGGTCGTGGACTATCTGTTAATATTTCAATAACATCAATAACCGAAAAATACCAAACTTCCTTTTTATCATCGTAATGACTGCGTACCTTCTTCGACTCAAATAATCGTATGTTGTCCATTTCAGCTATGTTCAATATTCTCAAAAGTAAGTAATTTATTCTGAATCACTATCGGGATTGGCTTAAGTACATCATTCATTGCATTACTATACTATTTACTAATTACACCCTTTATATTATTCATGCGCAAATAAACAACAATAAATTTGAAGAACAAAACTTTTATACCGATTTTGGTGTATGCACAAAAAAACCTAATCGAATCAACATCAATTAGGTTTTTTAGGACGGAATCCAAATAGTTTGTCTTTGAGACACACAAGGAACTATCTAAGCTTTCAGTTTCTCAAAATACATGGCGAACGAACGGTACAGGAAGTGCGTCCACTTGCCGAACGGAACGATCAGGATGGCCCATTGGGCCAATACGGTGAGGTGTACCAGGTAAATCCATTTGTTGGCTTCCAGGATGTCCAGATCGATGAAAAGGCGAACCATAAAGGCTGAAAGGCCCATCATAAACAACCAGATAACGAAGAACCAGTCCGAAGGCTGTGATTTCTTGGCAAGAACCTTGTCCTTTTTGATGCGGTGACGAACGAAGTCGAATGTCACTACGAAAATGATGCCGCTCAAAACATAACCTAAAATATGAACAAATAAAAAGGATGTATGGAACCAATTTAGGAATACCGTAGTGAAGAGCAATGACAAATATGCCAGTACCAGCACGAAATGTTCGAACCAGCGGAACTGGTTGTCATCGCAGCCCAGCGCCCGTTTTTGAGTAAACATGTGGACAAAAAGTTCGCCCAGCGAGGACATGTACTTTTTGAAGGGCACCTTGACTTTGGGTTTCACAATGGTGAAATACCACATGCGTATGATGTTGGGCAATAGAATGCTTACACCAACCGTGGCAATGGCGATGAACTCGAACCAATGGCCCACTTCCAACATCTTATCCAGTTCGAAACCAACGGAGAAGGCGAAACCAAGCACACCAGCAAGAACGGCTATCATGGCCAACCAGGTCAACGTCAAGGACTTGTAAAGCAGGCCTGAAAGACCAGTCCAATCATATTGGGCAGTCAGCCAGCGGCGCAAAGACATCATAAGTTCGCCTGGATCGGCTTCCTGAGGGCAATGGGTGGTACACTCCCCACAATAGTAGCATGACCATGGTTTGAGCGATGCTTTTAGTTCCTCTTCCAAACCTAGCGCGCTCAGGCGGACCATTTCCCTGGGAAAGGAATCATCCTCTGTGGACAAGGAACAAACGGCAGTACAGTTACCGCAGTTGTAGCATGCGTTGAAATCGACTGCTCCATATTTCTTCAGTTCTTTTCCAAATGCAGGATTTATCTTTGCCATCACTTATTCAATTTATAACTGTAATACTCATCCATGTCATCTATGTCTCCAACCTTCACCAATCCGTATTTCACGAGTGACATCAGATGAAAGACTACTTCATCCTTCGGCAGGACCAATTTTTCTGCTATTTGCTTAACCGTCAGTTCATCCTCTGCAAGGGCTCCTAACATCAATTTCTTGATACGGTTGAATTCTTTCAGATTCTCTTTAGCCTGCTCAGGGACTCCGCCCAATTTTTCACGCAGGTATTTTGCTGTTTTTCCTTTTTCTACTTCCATGATGTTTAGACTAAAGCATCGATCATACTCATGATTTCCGCACTTGAACAGGCAATCAGATTGATGGCATCGGCCTCGCAAACCGGAGCACACATGCCACAGCCTTTACATACCGTGTTGTTGATTTCTGCCATGACCTTTCCGCCTTTTTCTGTTTTCAGAATGGCATCGAAGGGACAGGCTTTTTCGCAGGCACCGCACCAGGTACATTTTTCAGCGTCGATGACGGCGACCAACGGATCGGTTTCCAACTCCCCTTTGCTTAAGATCGAGAAAGATTTGGTGGCTGCCGAAAGCGCTGAATTGACAGACTCTGAAATATTCTTGGGACCTTGACAGGCACCGGAAATGGTAATGCCGTCAATGACGGTTTCCACCGGGCGCAGTTTCATATGTACTTCGTTGTAGAACTTGTCGCGGCCCTTGGGTAGTTTGAACAGGCTTCCGACCGAATTGTCGGCTCTGGGCACCATTCCTGTTACCAATACCACCAAATCGGCTTCCACTTGTATTTCTTTGCCATTGGTCAGAATGTCGTTGATCTTCACAATAGTCTTACCCTTCTCGACTGAAACGGCGGGAGGACCGTCCTCATAAGACTGCAGGTAGATGTCGCCGGAGCGTAAGGATTCGGCATACAAGATTTCTTGCTTGCCATACGTGCGCAATCCGCGGTTAAAATGGTAGTTGTTGATGTCCGCAAACTTCTTTTTGGCCGTGACAGCAGCATGGATGGTAGCCGTACAGCAATTGCGGGAACAATAGGTGTTTTCACCATCCGTCTGACGACTTCCCACACAATAAATATAAGCGACATTATGAATTTCTTTCCCTTTGTACGTCAGCTTATCATTCTGAGTATCAATCATACGCTTGAACTGAGACAAGGTGATGACGTTGTCGGAAGTCGCATAACCAAACTCACCGTAGGCCGGGGTATATGAATCGAAACCCGTTGCCATCAGGACAGAACCCACAGTCACATCCAGAATTTGCTCTTTTTCGGAGAAATCGATGGCAGGACAGACCTTTTCACATGCACCGCAACGGGTACAATTCTTGATATCGATAACAGGCGCTTGAGGAAATTCACTTGGATAATTCTTATAGATGGCTTTGCGCGTATTGAGACGGAAGTTAAATTCATCCGGCACTTCGACCGGACATACTTCAATGGCTCGTTTCAAATCCTCAGGATGACAGGTTCCACTAATGTAACGGGGCGTTTCCCGGATCTGGAGGTTGAAATTTCCGACACTGCCCTTGTTGCTGATCACTTCGCTGTTGGTCAGGATGGTGACATTCTCCCGTTTGATTAGATCGTTGTAAAGACGGCTCACCATTTCCTTGCCAGTTTCCGTGGTGGTGGAAAGCGAGTCCCATTGGGCTACACGTCCGCCCACAAAGGGTTCCTTTTCAATCAAGATTACATCGCAATCCTTGTTGGATAATGAAATGGCGGCTTTCATGCCTGCCACACCGGCTCCAATGACAGCCACCGCTTTGACAGCCTTCACCTTGTTGGTTTCCAGAGCTTCGGCATATCTTGCCTTTTCTATGGCTGCCTTCACCAAATGAATGGCCTTTTCTGTAGCACCAATTTTGTTGTCGGAATGTGCCCAGGAGGCCTGTTCGCGTATATTGGCATGCACATAAGTGAATTTGTTCAAGTTGGCACGGATCGATACGTTTCTGAAGGTCTGCAAATGCAGTTTGGGCGAGCAGGAGGCAACAACGACACTATCCAGGTTGTTGGCTTTGATGTCATCGACCATATCCCGTTGATTGGAATCGGAACAGGCGAACATGGTCGTTTTTGCCAAAAACACAATATCGACACCCTCAACTGCCTGGCGCACTTTTTCGACATCCACATAATCGGAAATGTTTCCACCGCAATGGCAGATGTAAACACCTATTCTTTTCTTTTTCATGCGTGTTTGATTAAATAACTGATGGCTTCGGAGGAGGCAGCACCTGCCGATAAAATGGAATCTGGAATATCCATGGGTCCGACAGCCGTCCCGGCAACAAAAACGCCTTCGATGCTGGTCTTAGCCGGACTGGCAAGCATGTCACTCTGACCGATGAAGTTGAACGGATCCAAGGCAAGTTTCTCGTTATCAAACAATTTGTCAATGCCGGTATTTGGTAGGACACCGTTGGAAAGGATGACCATGTCGTGTTCGGTTTCGGTTAGTTTTCCGGTATTGATGTCTTCGTATCGGAGCATCAGGTTTCCGTTCTCCAATTCGGATATGCGACCTATTTTACCTTTTACAAAATTGACGCCCATGCCTTTGGCTTGTTGGTAGAATTCTTCAAAGCCCTTGCCGAACGAACGGATGTTGATGTAATAGATGGTCACATCGGCCATTGGCAATGATCCCATCAACAATTGAGCCTGCTTGATGGAGTACATGCAGCATATCTGGGAGCAGATTGGGTTTCCGATAGATGCATCACGAGAACCAACACAAAGCACGTAGGCCAGTCTGTCTGGCACTTTTCCGTCTCCAGGGCGGAGAATGGTATTGAATGGGCGCGTTGGGGCCAGCTCCCGCTCCATTTGTTGGGCTGTCAGGACGTTTTTATAGACGCCATACCCGTAACGAGGCATATTTTTCGGATCGAACAAATTGAAACCAGTAGCAATCACTATAGTCTTGACTTGCAGCTCCATGACTTCGGTTTCCATGGTGAAGTCGATGCAGTTGGTCGGGCAGACTTTTTCGCAAGCACCGCACAAGGTGCAACTTTCGATGTCGATGGCAGCTGCTTTGGGACTGCAAATGCTGAACGGTATGAAGGCAGCTTTCCGACCAATCAACCCAAACTGATACTGGTCACGGACGCTGACAGGACAAGCCTGTTCGCACAATTGACAAGCTGTGCAGTCTGCCACATGGACGTATCTGGGTTTTCGAGTCACTTCAGCCACAAAATTGTTTTCGCTGATTTTTCGGATATGCCCAACTTCTGCACCCGTAAAAATAGTGATGTTGGGGTGTCTGGAGATTTCGGACACTTTGGGCGTCGTGATGCAAGCCGCACAGTCCAGAGTTGGAAATACTTTGCTGAGCATGATCATCTTTCCACCAACAGACAATTCCTTATCCACCAGCAACACCTTGTAACCGGTGTTGGCCAAGTTCAAGGCCGCTTCACCGCCGGCTATACCAGCACCAATGACCAACGCATCGTAGGTCAGTTGCTTACTAGATTTTTCCATCAGGCATGTAATGTTTTTAATAAATACTCGTTGAAACTGCGAACCTGCTTGACAAAAGATTCGCTGCAAACGGAGCAAATGGCTGCCATGCGCAAACGTGCCGGATCAATATCCTTTGACTTCATGAGTTCATGCGTCTTTCCGACCAAATGTCCGGTTTTCTCCGTACAGGTTTCACCATATACACAATCACTTCCATCCGCAGCGATGAAAACGCCGTCGAAACCTTTTTCATAAGCATACAGAATCCAACTAGGCTTGATACCGCTGGAACAAGGTACAGTTATTGTGTAAACAGTTGGAGGATAATGTAATTTCAACAATCCTGCCATGTCAATGGCAGGATCGGAAATCTTTTCAGTTGAGAACACCAGAATTTTAGCGGTTTTCATTTTTTCTTCATGTAAACTTTGAAGTAACCGTTTTCTTCCAGAAAACCTAAGTATTCATGGCCTTGTTTGCCACACCACTTAGGGATGTCCAATTTGGTACCTTCATCGGCCGAAAGGATTTCCATCACATCACCGGCACTAATGGATCCAATGGCTTTCTTTGCTTCCAATAAGGGACCCGGACAAGCGGTTCCACGGGCATCAACTGATTTTGCAACACTTACGGATTGTAATTCTTCGGTAGTCATAATGATATATATTTAAATGAATAGTTGAATGCTGCTTTCACCGGCGTCGGCGACAAACGTGGCCGCTCCTGCATAGCGCAAATGCGGATAATCAATAATTTCTTCTTTTTTGAAGCCCATCAGCCCCATCGACATTTCACAGACGGTAATTTCAATACCCAATTCTCCCGCTTCCTTGAACATGGTATCCAAAGACATCACATTCTGCTTTTTCATCAGCATTTTGATCATCATGGGCCCCATACCGGCCATATTCATTTTGGACAAGGTCAGTTTATTTTTCCCATTCGGCAACATGATTCCGAACATCTTAGAAATGAAGTCCTTGCCTTTGGGGGATTTCTTTGGATCGCGAAGTGCAGAAAGTGACCAAAACGAAAAGAACAGCTTTACCTGTGTATCCATTGCTGCTGCAGCG
>Ga0209429_10000208_pt1 | contig 43226 bp, 47 predicted proteins | sample BarGraNGADG00212_3_FD_184493 | JGI IMG/M metagenome (GOLD analysis project Ga0209429, IMG submission 184493) | Arctic peat soil microbial communities from Barrow, Alaska - Barrow Graham LP Ref core NGADG0004-212 (SPAdes) (version 2) | ecosystem: Environmental > Terrestrial > Soil > Wetlands >... | reverse complement strand
TTCACGAATTCTTTTTTCTAATCTTCTCATAATATAAACAGAACATAGATTTAACAAATGAGGGAAAAGTGAAAATGATGAAAAGTATCCAGAAAAACAAGTTGCTGACTGCAGTTCTTCCGGTTATCCTATCTTTCGCCCTTGTGTCAGGCTGTACGGCAAACAGCACATCCGCAGCTGCGTTATCGGGAATTACCAGTACCGCTGACGAGCAGACGGCCAATGCTGTCTCTTCCGTTTCCAGCGAAGCCAAGTTTGACAGTGATGACGAAGATGCCAGCTGAAGTGTGGAAAAGGCAAAAGCCATGGAGCCATGCTGGCATAACGTCTGTCCGGATACTGATAACGGGACGGCCATATTTATGTTGTATAATGTATATATTCTTTAAAGTACCCAGTGATGCGGAATAACCGCAGATAGAAACGGAGATGAATCATCAATGGATCCTCATACCAAAACAGAGATTGTAAATATTATTATTGAAGATGTCGATACGGAACTTCTCGATGAAGAAATCATGCATCTGGTCCTTGACAAAAGAGTGTCCCAGCCGGATAGCACAATAACCGGCAAAAGGAATACTTTCGGACAGCGTGCCGCAGACTCATTCGCAAAATTTGTCGGCAGCTGGGTTTTCATCTGCTGGTTTCTGACGGTCCTCGTTATCTGGATTGTAACAAATATTATTCTGGTAAGCGGAGCCTTCGACCCGTTTCCCTTTATTCTCCTGAACCTTGTCCTATCCTGCGTTGCGGCCATCCAGACTCCGCTTATCATGATGAGCCAGAACCGCCAGGAGGAGAAGGACCGCCTGCGCGCAGAAAACGATTATAAGGTTAACCTCAAATCCGAGATTATCATGCAGGATCTTCATGTCAAAATGGACCAGATCCTCGAGAATTAGCAGAAGATCCTATCGATGCCGGACAATAGTACCGAAAAATAATGACGGAAGTTGATGCCGGAGATATCCGGAGGAAGTGAATGATTGATGAAACTTAGCACCGCTCACTCGACAGTGAAAATTTGTTCCGTACTGGTTATCATTCAGACCATCCGTATACTTCTCTCGCAGAAGCTTTTGTCTTTTTTAGAAAAGACAAATCTTACGATTGACACAGTATCGATGGCGGCAATGGTCTTTCTAACTCTCGTTATTCTATTTGCTGCCAAAGAGCTTGAAGTTTCTTTCTCATTTCTTCCGGAAATCAGGACAAGCCGGCAAAAGAAAATTTACGGCATTATAACTGCGGTTGTTTTGCTGCTGATTGCTTCAACCGTGTTCGTCACGCGCGATGCGTCGACCGGGGCTGTCCTCACGTTATTATATTCAACGATTGTCACCCCGGTTTTTGAGGAGCTGATTTTCAGGGGCTATGTATGGAATGCACTCAGGGAAAGCGGAAAAAGCGAATTCCAGACGTATATATTCAGCACGATTCTTTTTGCCTTGTGGCATCTTGGATATGCTGATGTTATATGGCTCAAAATCTCACTGCTGGGAACAGGCGAAAATCTCCTGTTCATTATGCTCATGAAAGTCGCAGTAGGTCTGTTCTTCGGTATTATAGTCGGGTTTGTCAGGTATAAAACCAAGAGTACCTATGCCGCCATGCTCATGCACGCAGCAATGAATGTTTTTGGAAGATAAGGATCCATTCCCGGACTGTATATCCCCTTGTTCTTTGAGGTTTTCACGCCCTCCTCAGTTTGTTGCGGATCCTCGGAGGCGCCGTTGTTTTGTGTGCCTTTTGCCAGTCAACTGTATCGGTCAGTGTCCTGTACATGTCACGGGTCGTATATTCGAGATCCCGGTCGGCACGTGTATGGCTCATCTTCGAGTTGGAGACAAGTGTGTACAGTGAATAGGATGTAAAAAGAGGTGCTTTTTTGCGCAGGCGGTAATACATTTCGGCAAAGGGAGCCGTCATTTTTGCAAACCACAGAGGCAGCACGGTACGGATCTTCCGCTGTCCGCTTATCTGGTGCAGCATATCAAGCATTTTCTTAACTGTAATATATCGATTGGACAGGATGTAGCACTGGCCCTTGTGACCATGCTCCACAGCGGAGAGCACACCCTGTGCGACATCCCGTACATCTACAAAATCATACCCGCCCCGGACACTTGCCGTGAGCTTGCCGCTGACATAGTCTTTAACCATCTGGGTCATGTGTGCGTTGCCGTAATCCTGCGGCCCTACAATACCGGACGGCTGCGCAATAACTGCGTCAAGGCCGTGATCCCTGACTTGATCAAGTACATATTGGGTAGCCTCCGCTTTGGTCTTGGCATAGGCACCGACGACATCCTCCGGAGCAAAGTGATCAGTCTCAAAGACCGTTTCGCCGTGTTTTCTTTCCGGGATAGCATGTACGGAGCTTATGTATATCAGCCGGCTGACTTTCTTTTCGACACACATATCCGTCACGTTTTTGGTCCCCTGTACGTTGACCTGATAGATCAGGGGATCAATCCGGGATGAGATCGAAACGATGCCGGCTGTATGAATGACAATGACTCTGCCCGGGGAGGTGACATGGAAAAAAGGTTCAAGCGAGCGTTTATCGCACACATTTCCAACAAATACTTCAACGGGCAGACCTTCTATGGCCTGCGTATTATCGGAAGGAAGGACAAGCGCGCGCACCCTCTGTTTCTGCTCGAGCAGCATGCGGATAATTGTATTGCCCAGATGTCCGGTTGCGCCGGTTATAAGATAAATCGTATCCATCGGATACTCCCGTTCTCCCCCCGAATCATGGCCCGAAGACCACATATCCCTCCATCTCGCATTATGCACCCGAAACGTGTTGAATTGATTAAGGATCTGAAAATACTTCTTGTCAGAGTTCTGTGAAATCCCCGCAAAACACCCGCAATATGCCCGCAGAAAGAAGTGACCCCGGCCAGGCCTGCGGGGGGTACAGGCTTGGCCGGGATCACTTGGGTCAATATGACGTATCCCAAAAGGAATGTGTCAGCATAACAGTTTTTTGATTCCTATTCGTTTCTTCCTTCGCGGACAATCATCCGCCGGCTTCCCATAAAAGTTGCCAGGAAATAGGCTCCGTATACAATAAGAATCAGCGCGGCAGTAATCAGTATATTCTGCGCAGCGTTTACACCGCCGAGGCTTCGGATGGCATCATTGGCAACCCTGAGTCCTACAATGGAGTGGATGACCGCCAGCGACAGGGGAAGCAGAAAGTAGATTGCAGTCTGACGGAGAATTGTAATGTCGATGAGACGGTCATCTGCCCCGATTTTCCTAAGGACAAGATACCGCTGACGGTTATCGGAGATCTCGGACAGCTGCTGCAGCGACAGGACCGCTGCGCTGGTCAGAAGAAATACAAGTCCGATGTAGATGCCTACATACGCAATGATTGCCTTGGTTCCCGCGTAACTTGCCTGAATGACATTCCGGGTAACCATGAAATAATCTACGGATGATGCATCCTCGCCATAGAAGCTTTCCACCCTCTTTTCGAGTTCATCCTGGACAGTCTTGCTGTCGCCCGTGCAGTTGAACTGCAGGTAGCTTCCGGAAACGGAGAAACCTCCTGTTACTTTTCCGGCACTGTCCAGAAGAAATGAATCCGGGACAATAATTGCCAGATTGCTGTCTGCTCCGATCGATACAAACGATTCCGACAGGATTTGCGGATATACTTGATATTCCTGTCCCAGAAGGGAAATTTTCCCGGTCTGATTCCACTTCTCCTGGACAACATCCCGGAAACCCTGCGAGGCTGCAGAATAAGAGAACGCGATTTGTCCGTCTTTCAAAACAAGGGCCGGTTTGTCCTTCATCCCAAGAAGTGCGTTGTAATCGGACAGGCGGATAAAGGGAACGGGATCTTCTCGGCCGCTCATAAAATATTCCTTTTGCAGTTTCTCATACAAGTCTGTTGTCAGGACTTGTGTCCCGAGTATAGCAGGATTGGTATAGTCCGTATATTCATATGTTGTTTTCGCGTAATCGGAAAGTGCAATGCCTTTGGAGGTAAGATCGTCCGAAATCGACATGGCACCGCCGGCCCCGGTATACATCTCTACGTCAAAAGCCGTTGCGGCAGAAAGACTATTCTCCATTGCCCTGTTCATTCCAAGGCCGGTGGAGAGAATTCCGATCGTACAGAACAGCATCAGACACACAAACGATATTGAGATATGCGCCGAGTTGATGCGGCTGTTGATCTGACGCAGAATAAAGAAGTTCAGATCCTTATAATAGAATCCTTTGCATTTCTGGAGAAGTTTCAGGAAGAATCCGGACAGCGACGCGAAAAAGAGGAATGTTCCGACGGCTCCGAGAATGATCTCGCGCAGCAGTTTGTAATCAAAGTCCATGATGCCGTATTTCAGCACCTGCTGATAGGCAACTCCCAGGCAGGCAATGGAAAGAACAAACAAAATCACGGTAAAGACCGGATGCCGGACAGCAGGCTTCTCATTTTTAGACTGTGCCGAAAAAAGATCGATCAGTTTATTTCTGGAAACCGCGAATGTGCTTGCCAGTATGACAACAACGAAGATCAATCCAAAATAGATAAGGGTCTTCACAAAGGCATTTACCGAAAAAACAAACTGATATCCCGTCATATCCGCCTGAAAGATTTTGGCGGTAAAGATAGACATCCACTGTGACAGGAATACTCCGGCCAGCAGACCGAAAGCAAGTGATATTACGCCGATAAACAGCGTCTCAATAACCAGGATGCGAGACACCCGGCTCTTTTTCATGCCTAGGAGAAGATAGATGCCGAGCTCCTTTTTGCGGCGCCGAATCAGGAAATGGTTCGCACTGACAATGAGAAATCCAAGGATAAAGGAGACAAATATCGAGATGTAGTCAATCATCTGCGTAAGCGTTTTTAGAATTTCCTTCTCCGATGTTGAGATCTTGAGCATGACCTCCTGAGCCTCAACGGAGTTGAATACATAGAAAATACACACGGCAAAAGTCAGTGTCAGAAAGTACAGAAGGTAATCCCTCAGGCTCTTTTTGACATTCCGGAAGGCAAGCTTATAGTACATGACTCACGTCACCTCCCAAAAGCGAGATAATTTCAATGATTTTGCCGTAAAAATCCCTGCGGGTCTGCTGTCCGCGAATGAGCTCGTTAAAAAGCTGCCCGTCCTTGATAAACAGGATTCTCTTGCAGTAGCTTGCTGCGAAGGCATCATGCGTAACCATCAGAATCGTGGCGGACAATTCGACGTTGAGCTTTTCCATGCTCTCCAGAAGAATGCGTGATGATTTGGAATCGAGGGCGCCGGTCGGTTCATCCGCCAGTACCATTGAAGGCTTGGACACGATCGCACGGGCCGCCGCAACGCGCTGACGCTGTCCTCCCGACATCTGGTAAGGGTACTTGAGAAGCACGTCGGTGATACCGAGTGTCTGTGCTACCTCCAAGGTTCTTGCGAGTGCCTCCCGGTGATTGACCGCAGAGATGGTAAGCGGAAGAATGATATTCTCCTGTGCGGTAAGCGTGTCGAGCAGATTGAAGTCCTGGAAAATAAAACCCAGCTTTTTCCGTCTGAATTCAGACAGCTGCCGGCTCTTCATTTCCGTGATATCTTTGCCGCCGATCACGATCTGACCGCTTGTCACTTTATCGATTGTGGATATGCAGTTTAATAACGTCGTTTTCCCGCTTCCCGAGGCGCCCATGATCCCGACAAATTCGCCTTCCATAACGGAAAAGCTTACGCCGTCGAGCGCCTTGGTCAGATTTCCTTTGTTCCCGTAATATTTTTCAACTTGTGTAACGGTGAGCATATTACTCATTTGCAGTAACCTCCTGTAATCATGTAATTCCATTTTACCGGCAGCCGGACAGTGCTGCCTTAGAATCGGCTTACCGGAGGCTTACGCTTTTGTAAGAATATTGCTGTTTTTACCTTTATATCACGTCAGTTGTCAGTGAGTCCTTGGGAAAATGTATGGCAGCCGTTGTACCGCAGCCATCTCCTCCGGATGCAATTTCAAGCGACAGTCCCAGCTTGCCGCACAACTTTTTGCTGAGAAAAAGCCCCATTCCGGTGGATCGCTCATGCAGCCGGCCGAGAGTGCCGGTAAAGCCTTTGTCAAATACTCTCATCAATTCCTCCGGACGAATTCCCACACCGTTATCGATCAGATACAGGACCGTCTCGTTAGGTTTGTCTTGTGAGCGAAAAACAATCCGCGCATTTTCCGGCGCCCTGTATTTTACAGCGTTGGAAATAATCTGATCCAGGATATATACCATCCATTTTGAATCACATAAAACAGTGCCATGAATTTCCGAGGCCTCTACGGAAACATTATTATCTATAAGAAGTCTGGAGTTTTTGCGCAGGACGCGAAAACACAGTTCCTCCAGGGAAAGCTCCTGAATAATATAGTCTTTCTCAACCGAATTGCTCCTTGCATAAAAAAGCGCCTGCATTGCATATTCTTCAATATGCATCAAGTCTTCCTGAAGAAGTGCCTGCGTCGCTTCCCCCTGATTTTCAATCGTCAGTACTGCCGATGCTATTGGTGTCTTAATTTCATGAATCCACAGCTCGACATATGCGCGGTAATCCTCCTGGGCTTTGCGGTACCGGTTGATTTCATCAAGGTATGCCTTATTCGTGCCTGTCAGGAGATCGTACAGGATCTCACCCTCCGCAAAATCAGGAGGGACGATCAACTCGCCGATCAGGTTCTTTTTGTCGAGCTGATCATAAGCCTCCAGAAGATTTCTGTAGAACCGGTTCTTTTTGCGGAATTCATACAGGAGAGGTCCGACGGCTCCGAGAAAATACAGCACGGCAAAAAGCACTGCTGCCTCCGTCGAGAAATTACCGAACGCAAATATGAAAAGAAAAAGGAAAACCAGTACCACTGTCTGTGAAAGTATATAGATAAGCCTGTCGCGCAGAAACAGCCAGAAATTCACAGGGTCCTCCGATCAGCTGCGGCCTCATCAAGGGAAGTTTCCTTAAGAATATATCCCTGTCCGCGCCGTGTCTCAATAACATCCGGCAGTCCTATCTCGGTGAGCTTACTCCTGAGACGGTTGACATTTACGGTAAGCGTGTTGTCATCGACAAACAGATCACTGTTCCAAAGCTGTGTCATAAGCGTATCCCGGGAGACAATTTCCCCAACGTGATCCTGCATCGCAGAAAGAATCCGCAGTTCATTTTTGGTGAGCTCGGTCTCCCCGCCCCTGTAAAGAATGACGCTTCTCGACAGCTGCAGATCAAAAGACCCGCATCTGACCCTGTCCCGGTCCTCGGTATTCTCACGATAGGTGCGTTTTAAAACCGATGTGATACGGGCCAGAAGAATCTGCGGATGATACGGTTTTGTTACAAAATCATCTGCTCCGAAATTCATCGCCATCAGCTCATCAAGTTCGGTATCACGGCTGGTTACAACAATAACCGGCACATCCGATACTGCGCGGATCTTTCTGCAAAGATAGAATCCGTCGACTCCCGGCAGATTGATGTCGAGAAGCACGAGCTGCACGGATTTGAAATCCATTTCCTCGATAAGATTCTCAAAGTACTGCGGTGCCGTGCAGGCAAAACCGTTGGATTCCAGAAAAACTGTCAGCTCCCTGCGGATACGCGGATTGTCTTCCAAAATCAGGATCCGGTAACTATTCATCATTTTACATCCTCAAAGTCCGCCTGAAGACTCGCTCTGATTTTTTGGGGGAGCTTCTCCAGGACCAGCCGGTGCGCCATATCAATCATATCCTTAACCACTTCATCCGGTACTGCACCTTCGAGATACAGTGAATTCCAGTGCTGTTTGTTCATGTAATATCCGGGCACAATGTCCGTGTATTGATTACGCAGGATCCCGGCAAATATCGGATCGCATTTAAGCGTCACTATGGATTTGCCGTATTTATCATTACCAATCATACCATACATTTTATCCGCAAGAAAATAACGGGTCGCCTGCCAATCCGGCTGATAGTCCTTACTCGTCCCCGGTCTGCCCAAAAAATACTCATCCATCCATAAATACGGCATAAATTACCTCCTGAAAACGAATCGGGATGAGTATCAGATCAGCTTTTTATAGTAGCGGACTTCATTCACTCTGTATTTATGAATATATACTACTGTACCGTCTGATGTATATCCGCGGTTCTCATAGAATTTGCGTGCGTGCCGGTTCTCTTCGAGTGTCCATACGACCACTTCAGAATACCCGCATGCACGGGCCCTGTCCTCACCAAATGCAATCAATTGCGTCCCGATGCCCTGGTTATGCATGGTATGGTCCACGTAAAGACCCCATAACTCATATGACTCGGGTTTATCTTCATTTCTGCAGGGTCCATTTATTAAAAACGCCTTTACGCCGCCGTCGTCATATACATAATTTTCCTGAAAGGGATTATTGGTACAAGCCTCAAATTGTGTCGTTTTTTGTGAAATCCGGATTTTTTCAAACAAAATGTAATCAGAGATAATACCCCTATAGGCATCTCTCCATTCCGTTACGCATATTTCAGATACTCTGGCCGTATCTTCAAGTTCCATTTTCCGAATCATTACAACACCTTTGGGCGCTTAGCCAAAAGAACACCCGTATATTATTTCGGTTCGATTTTACAGACGGCTTCTTCACCGTCTTCACTCTGGCAGCTATGGCAGGTTACAATAAGGTTATCCTTTTCCTGCTCAAGCAAAGCAACGTTCGTTGTCAGTTCCTCTTCGTTTTTTCCGAGCTTTTCAACCAGCAGCTTGATCTGCGTGATAAGAACTCTGAGCTGTGTCTGGTTGCTGCGCAGTACGGCAGCTACGTCCTGACTGGAAAGTATATTGTCAAACCAGAACTCCACCATATGATTTGCCGCGGATATTGTTGAGAGTATTGCCTTTTCTGTGAGGTGCACATCGGAAAGCTCGCGTTCCAGATCGACCATCTGTGTGGAAAGACGATTGAAAGTTGACTGGGCATGATCTATTTTGCTGAGCTTCGTTGTACGGCTGACCAGTCCTGATCCGCCCCACATCTCCGCTGTTGTCCACTGCTCAGCATTCCCAAGCTCTTCCAGGGATGCCTTTGCTGATCCCAGAACTTTTTGGGCCGCCTTCAGTGCTTCATCATTCTCAACGAGCTGTTTTGATGCAACAGCAATCTCCTCCGCTATTTTCCTGTAGTTGGCGAAAAGGTCATGGTTTGAGTTGGTTGATATCTCTTTTTCACGGCGCTGAATCTCATCCTGCATGACCGTTCTTTTCTGTTGGAGACTTGTTATACGCTGTAAAAGGTCCTCGTTCTCTTCTTCAAGGTCCTTGAGGTGTTCCCGTTCCTTTTCATAGTTGAGTCTGGCAGCATGCATATCCGTCGTTTCTTTGGCAAGGTTCTTGTTGTATTGCCCAAGGATCCTCTGAATCGCTCCGGATAAGTTGCTGCGCTCTATTTTTTCAACTTTCCCTGCCTTGGTATCAAATATTGCTTTGAAGTTTTTGATCTGTACCCTGGATCCGTCAATTCTCTCAAGAAGACGTAGTCTTCTTTCTTCCAATGCCGGCAGGCTGTTTATGCTCTGGTTGATATCCTGAAGTGTCTCATTTCTCATGTTGTCATCCCTTCTGTTCGCTGGGAGTGCAGTCAGAGGCTGCCTCATATTTGAGAAGTGTATCGGAAATTGCAAACAGTTCCTTATTTGTCATCCAGCAGAATGTCTTGTCAACCACAAAGAGCTGTTTGATCTGTCCGAGAAAATCATCCGACAAAATGGTCAGGTTCCTGTGTATCTCAGGGTAGGTCTGACTATAGGAAGAAGGGAAGCTTTCCAGCGGATCAGTAAACACGGCTTTGCCGGCTGCGTCTGAAGAAATCGTCAGAGGCCAGATCATCTGCAGATTTTTTTTGCTTATCAGATGTTCCGCTTTGAGTAATTCTGTTAAAATATATGATGAGTGCTCACTTGATGACTGCAGGCGTCTCTCTCCCGGTGCCGACATGGCACGGGATTCCTGTGCGGTTAGGACATCTTCCTGGGACGGGCATGATATTGTCGTAATAAACCGGTTGGACATCACAACAAAATCGATGTTTGCCGATCCGGCAGCGCACAGGATATGAAGGTCATATAAAATCACCAGCGGCATTTTGCAGTCAGCGAGCAAATCATTGACCTTCTGATGCGCCTTCATCTTAGCAGCCAGCGATTCCATTGCCCCGCGAAAAAGCGGTTTGGATTCTTCCGGTGCCTGATCAAGGCGGCGGGCAAGTTCCAATAAATCATGTGTCTTATCGATATATGGTTTCATGAACATCGGCTTTTCGAGTTCATTTGTTTTACCCATTAAAAAGCCAAACATATTTTTAAAAGCATCCATGGGGTCACCTCCGGGTATTTTATTATTTTATATGATCAGGTTGTATGCCGAGGCTGTAAGTCGTCATTCATCTGATGAAGAAAATCCGTCAGCACCCCGGTATTGAGAAAATAACAGCTCCACAGTTCCCGTTTCTCCCGCCGCAGTAAACCGGCTTTAACAAGAACGGAAAGATGCTGGGATACGGTTGACTGGGCAAGGCCGGTCATTTTGACAACATCCCCCACACTCACTGCGTATTCCGTTACAAGAATACGGTCGCAGCAGGTTGAAATCGTCTCATTCTTGAGAGCCATAATCAGTTGATACCGCATCTTGTTGCCAAGAGCACAGCAGATGGCTGCCATATCCATAGAACCGCTTCCTTTCCGTAAATCAGTCTTTTAATTGTATCGCATTAAGGCGATGAGGGGAAGTACAAAGGGGCCTTCCAGGTGTGAAAGTATAGAAAAAGACTTGACATCCTTCGATATACATCGTATATTTACGATGTACGATGTAGCCTGTTCCTTTGAGCACTTTCCTCTCTGCCGGTCTGACTTTTACCCAAAATCATTTTAACGCCATACTTTACTTCTGGAGGATATTTATGAACACGATGATTTCTGCCCTGACACTGGCTATCACCACCATGCTGACTGCTGTGTACACTTCCCTGTGTCACAACTGGGCGGCCCTTTCCGTGGCAATTCTTATGGCGTGCGCAATCAAAGTGTACGTCAACAGTCAGAAACTCACAAAATTTCTTTTGCGCAAATCCAAAGTGTCCGTCGCGGCCGCGGTACTTCTGGGAACTTTCACTCCTTTTTGTGCCTGCGGAACCATGGCAGTCATTCTGGGAATGCTGTCTACAACCCTTCCGTGGGGACCAGTCATGGCATTTTTAACATCCTCTCCCCTTATGAGTCCGAACGGATTCATCCTGATAGCCGGAATGATCAGCCTGCGGTTTGCTATTGCGCTCACGGCTGCCTCCCTTGTCATCGGTCTGGGATCCGGCTTCCTGACTCTTCTCATCGAAAAGAAGACAAATTTCCTGACGAATCAGAACCGGTTTAAGGATGCACCGAAACCGAAATTGAAAGCAGAACCCGAACCTTCCTGCGGCTGCTCCGGCGGTCAGCCGGATTCTAAAGGATCCGACCATATCTCTGTCGGCAAACCGGGATCATCTGTTCTTGCAAAATGGAAACTGGATTCGTTTTTCAGTACTCTCTGGACACTCGGATTCCGGCAGATTTTAGTCAATTTCGCTGTTTTTGTTGCTATCGGATCCCTCATCAATCTTCTGATTCCCAGCTCAATCATCCAGGCACTCTTCGGGGGCGATCATTTCTGGTCGGTGCCGCTTGCCTCCGTCATTGGTCTTCCGCTCTATATCACCACTGAATCATCCGTACCGATCATCCAGTCAATGCTCCAAAGCGGTGCCAGCGAAGGCTCCATGCTGGCGTTCATCATCACAGGATCCGCAACCAGCGCCTGGGTAATAGCCGGTCTGAATACCTTCATGCGCAAACGTGCGATCCTGTTGTATGTCGGATTTGTCCTCACCGGCGGTATTCTCTGCGGTTATCTTTACAATCTTTTTATCGCCCTGTCGTAAGGTAAGAACGAGGGTTATTCCGCTCCGATTACCGGCCCCCGAAGCAGAAGGTCTGCTTCGGGGGCGTTTTGCGCGGTCTTTTTAAAAAATCGTGTTATAATAAAAAAGCAAATTTTACCGGAGGCAATGATTCATGCTTACTTTCCGCAAAGGGTTCAAAGATGGACTTCCGATCGCTCTGGGATACATTTCCGTATCTTTTGCCTTCGGAATGCTGGCTGTTGAAAAGGGGCTGCCTCTCTGGTCACCGATTCTTTTATCCATTTCCAATTTCACCGGCACGGGACAATTTGCCGGAATCGATCTGATTTCTTCAAATGCCGGTCTGTATGAAGTTATTTTCACCATTCTCGTGATTAATATCAGATATATGCTGATGTCGCTGTCACTTTCACAGCGGTTGGATAAAGATATCTCAGTCTTACAGCGCATGGTTATTTCTTTTGGCAATACGGATGAAATATTCGGCGTATGTATCCGGCAGAAAGAGCCGCTCACCATGCGGTATATGATGGGGATTATTCTATGCTCGTACTCCGGATGGAATGCAGGCACAGTACTTGGCGTACTGGTAAGTTCAGCCCTTCCGGTGATGATAAGGACAGCCCTTGGCATTGCACTGTACGCAATGTTTATAGCCATAATTATTCCGCCTGCACGCGATTCGAAGCCTGTCATGAAAGTTGTCCTGCTTTCCGTGCTGCTAAGCTGCATTTTCCGTTTCGTCCCGGTAATACAGAGACTCGGAAGCGGTTGGATTATCATAATCTGCGGCGTCATATCGGCCGGATTGGGTGCATACTTTTTCCCGCTTGCCCTCGGTGACACGGGCGCTGACGCCCAGGATGACCGGGAGGCACACAAATGAGCACACAGAAAATAATTCTTGTCATCGTGATTATGGCGCTCTGCACGTATTTGCCGCGTATGCTCCCTCTCGCCCTTTTCCGCAAAAAAATCAAAAATCAATACATATCATCTTTACTGTGCTACCTTCCGTACGGCATACTGGCCGCAATGGTTTTCCCTGATATTTTCAGCTCGACGGCCTCGGTCATCTCCGGAATCACCGGGACCGCTGTAGCACTTGTTCTGGCATACAAAAGAAGAGGACTTCTTCCGGTAGCCGTCAGCGCCTGTGCGGCCGTTTTTATCACGGAACGAATCCTTGCGCTTATGGGAATATTGTAGAATCCCTTTTACCGGCAAATAACAAAAAACAAGCCGGCGCGATTGTTCATCGATCCGGCTTGTTTTCAGAGTGTCTCGAAAATCTTCTTTCCCTTTGTTTTAAGGAAGAACCAGGAACCGGCGGCCAGGAACCCGTAAACCACTATGCCAGCGGCACAGAAGCCCATGAACCCGAAGCCCTGCAGCAGGGTGAAGTAAAGTATAAAAGGAATACATGCCGCTGCAAACCCGAAAACCATCGCCATGATGACGCTCATGCTTTGTTTGACAACGGTTGTCTCAGTGTCCCAGTCGAAGCGCGGAAACCACAGATTGACGATCAGTCCGATAAGGGATACCAGCACGCTCAGAAGACCAATGACCAGAGCAAATCCCAGTATCTGGAGAGGCGGCATCTGCACGCGTATTCCAATAATTACGGCCGCCAGAATGGATACGGGTGCCAAAAGAAGAACGTTCAGCATATATTTCGCCCAGAAAACATCTTCCGTGCGAACCGGATGTACCTTCAGAATCCATAGCTGCTTTCCCTCAAGTGATATGGAAGAAGCTGTGGTCGATGTCATTGAGGGGAAAAGGCAGAAAACACCGGCCAGAATAACATAGATCATATCCCGGGGAATGGCTCCCTTCACTTCCGTCGTTATCTTCATGTACTCGAGGATCTTATCCGGGCCGACAACGGCAATCACAACGGCGAGGACAATCAACAGAATCGGGCCGAAAGCTGTGTTGAAAACGTAGATGGAACAGGCCAGATAGCGCTTAACTTCCTTGTCCAGAAGAGCCATTTTGGGGGATCTTGAGGAAAAAGCAAGTATTCTGCTGTTGGATGTGTATCCGCTCTTGGGTTTACCGAATGCGGATGCATATAAAAGCACGCCGAGATAAAAGGGAGTAATCAGCATAATAAGTGAAAATATCACCGGAAGAATGCTGCCGTCGAGTACAAAATGCGTCAGCCACGAAAGCGGAGCAAATTTCTCAATCATCACAAGCGCATTTTGGGTGCCGCCTGAAGTGGCACCGGTGAGAATACTCGATGACTGAAAATTGACAAACATATATCCGACTAAAAGAAGCATGAGGATACCCGTCGTGATGATACTTGTCATCTTAAACTTTTCCTGAAGATAAGCCAGAACAGCACCCAGCAGATAGGAAAGTGCAATGGGGATCATCGGCAGAAGAAGCGCCAGGATAAGACCCCGTATCAGTGTGCCGGTATTCCCGCCTCCGAGTACATAATACGAGATTACCGTCGGTACAAAAATCATGATCATTAACGGGGCATCAAAAATGTACTGTGTAATAACTTTGCTGCAGACCACTGTTACGCGCTTTACCGGCAGAGACAGAAGCAGTTCAGCATCTTTACTGCCGGCGGCATTAGCTGCCCGCATGAGGCCGAACAGGATGCCGAGGGTCAGCGCAGACAGAAGACTCATAAAAACAGAGAGCTGAGGAATTCCCTGTTCAGCCAGAGTTACTGTAGTCATAACGGATTGGGATGCCAGTGTAAATCCGACGAAAAGAAGAATAAACGCCATCAGTGCACCGGAAGCGGCATATCTTCCCTTTTTACGGTTTTTAAGGGAGCCCCAGAATATGAGGCAGTTGTTTTTAACGAGAATAAAAAAATCACTCATGATCCGTCAGCTCCATAAACACTTCTTCCAGAGATTGTTTGCCTCTGACTTCGTCGGTTGCTCCGCAGGCGATCAGCTCGCCGTCCTTAATAATTGCTATCTTATTGCAGATTTTCTCCGCTACCTCAAGTACATGCGTCGAGAAAAAAATCGCATTCCCCTGCTCGCAGAATTCCTTCATGATTGTCTTGAGTATAAAAGCTGCCTTGGGATCGAGGCCGACGAAAGGCTCGTCCAAAACCAGAAGCTTCGGATGGTGAATAAAGGCGGAAATAAGTGCAAGCTTCTGCTTCATACCGTGTGAATACGAAGAAACAGGCGTGTTGAGACTTGTCGACATCTCCAGCAGCTCCGCATATTTGGCAATACCCGCTGCACGGTCCTCTTTGGACACACGGAAAATATCAGCTATGAAATTCAGATACTGAATCCCTGTCAGTGCGTCATAGAGATCCGGATTGTCCGGCAGATAGGCGATGAGTTTCTTGCACGCCACCGGATCCTTTTTGACGGAAATACCATGAATGGTGATCTCTCCCGATTCGAAAGGCAGAATACCGACAGCTGATTTGATAGTTGTTGTTTTGCCTGCGCCGTTCTGTCCGATAAACCCGAACATATCGCCGGCTTCCACCGTAATGGAAAGATCCCGTACGGCAGTTTTTCCTCCGGGATAAGTCTTAGTCAAGTGTTCAATAACAAGCATATCTTTCTCCTTCAAATGTTGAAATGCATATGTTTAATAATAGCTATCTCTGTTATACGAGTAGTATAACACCGATAAAGCAGATGTCAATAAGTCTTCCTGCAATATGCAGGCATAATACCTGCCTTATGCCTGCATAAATCCTGCCTTTTTCCTGCATCCTTATTGCATTATACGACCATGAGGTTATATATTATGTCTGCAATGGCGCTGTCATTATTACTTACCGTAATCATATCCGCGACATCTTTTACACCGGGCAGTGCGTTCTGCACCGCTACCCCGACATCCGCCTCCAACAGCATTTCCTTATCGTTGTTGTAATCACCGACAGCATAAATCCGGTAACTGCCACCCATGATTTTTCTCAGCTTCGTTAACATACTTCCCTTGGATACCTGAGGCGGCAGCAATTCCAGGTAAATATCCGAGGAGAATACCCAGTTAACCGTTTCTTCCATCCCGAAGTCCTTGATTTTTTTCTCCATTGCCTCCAAATCGGATTTTTTACCGCTGAGCAATACTTTGATCCAGGGTTCCCCGGCTATATCCTCGATCCGGCAAAATACATGCGGGTGGTGGAGGAAAGTGACCACAGGATCCGCCTGTACTTCCGGGGAGACAATATAGTTCATCTCGGATGTGTATATGTGTACCATAACATCCACAAATTCCGACAGACAGAATCTCAAATATTTTTCCAGTTTCCCCTCCGGCAATTCGCACAGCTCCAAAAATTTCCCGGCGGTGAAATCGTACAGTGCAGATCCGTTATACAAAATACAGGGAGTATTTATCGCTATATTACTTAAAAACGCCAGGGCATTCAACTGGCCTCTTCCGGTAGCGATGCCAAAGTGTCCTCCCTCGGCGACAAACTCATTGATTGCCTGGCAGTTCTTTTCAGACACGCTGGAACTGGAATCAAGCAAGGTACCGTCCATATCGCTCATAAGGATTATCTTTTCGTATTTTTTCATAAATTGTCTTCCCCTGTCTTTTAATCATTCGTTCAGAATTTTCGGTTCGAAAATGTTGACGGCGACATCATAGTATATCGTTTAAAGACCGTGCAGAAGTGCTTATAGTCACCAAAACCGGTAGCTTCGGATATTTCGGAAACACGATATCTGCCTGTTTTGAGTAATTTGATAGCCTGCTGAACTCGATACCAGTTCAGCAAATCCAAAAAAGAATGATCCGTTACCTCCTTGAATTTACGGCTCAAATACCGGGCACTGATCCCGAGCTCTTCCGCGATCATCTCAACACTGATCTTGTCTGCATATTTTTCCTGTATCCTCTGGATAGCCCGGGTCACGCAGTCAGAATCCGTATTGGCATATTGCGTGAAACTGTTCAGGTCCATTCTGCCGGAGTGATTTCCGGTGTTCCGGAGCATGAATTCAACTTCCTTTTTCCGGCCCAGTTCATTCTGCAGCGTTTCCATTGTCGCTCTAATTTTATCTTCATCGACCGGTTTTACCAGATATTCATATACTTTCAATTCAATTGCCTTCTTGGCGTATTCGAATTCTTCAAAACTTGTCAGTATGATGCAGGTAAATGCAACATACTCCGACGCCTGTCGGATCATTTCGATTCCATCCATTTTAGGCATCCTGATATCTGTTATAACAATATCCGGCTCGAATTCCCTGATTTTTTCAAGGCCTTCCTGACCATCAGCGGCATCAGCAACGACAACGCATCCCATACTCAGCCAGTCTATTGTACACACAAGTCCTTTTCGAATAAAGTCCTCATCCTCAACAATAATAATTTTCAGCATACCGGACCTCCCGCACTTGCTGCGCACTTGACTGGCAGTATTACTTTGATACGTGTCCCGTGCCCCTGCTCGCTTTCAATTTGAATGCCGTATTCCTGCCCATATCTGAGCTGGACTCTTCTATGGACATTGTATAATCCCGAATGCCTGCTTGTATTGGTTGCCTGCATAAGGACCTGCTTAATTCCTGTCAGATCCGCTGCAGGAATGCCTGCCCCGTCATCCGAGCAGATCAGTATCAATTTATCTTTTTCAATGAAACCGCTGATCGTAATCGACAGATTTTCTTTCCCGCTAAATCCGTATTTGATTGAATTTTCTATCATCGGCTGAATAATCAGCTTGGGGATAATGCAGTGCTGCAGTTCTTCCGGCAAATCAATCTCATAATGGAAATGATCATTGAAGCGGTATTTAAGAATGCTCATGTAATTCTTTGTATAGAAAATATCGTCCTTCACCGTTACTTCTTCCTGCTTATTACTTATGCTGTATCGAAGTAAGGTTGCCAGATTGAAAATCATCTTACTGGCGGACGAAGGATCCAATTTGCACATAAACCGTATGTTTTCGAGTGTGTTGTATAAAAAATGAGGGTCAAACTGGGACTCAAGCTGCTTAGTCTGTGAATCGTCAACCAAATGGCCCATTTCCCTGTTTCTTTCTATCTGTGCCTTCAGGCTGTCAATCATCAGGTTGTACGATTCACCGATAACCGCCAGTTCGTCGTTGCTGGAAATATCAACATATGTATTTAAGTCGCCGGTTTTTACTTTCTCAAAGGCTTCAATTATTTTATACAGATCCCTTGTCTTCTTCACAGCCATCTTTTTTGTGCTGATTCGAACGGCCAGTATCATCATTGCAAAAACAAAGAACAAAACAGCAAAGATAACTAAAAATACAGCCGTCTGATTACTGACTGATGAAAGAGAATAGATATTGATTCGGTTATTGAACAGGGATGTCGATGAAATGTAGTACTTTCCGTAGTTGTTTTCAATATTACCGTTTGAAGGCTGGCCATCCAGTTCAAATCTATTGATATTGTTCAGAAAGCTGTAGTTGTTGTTAAGGAAAATTCCGCCGTTTTCATCAGTAATGACTGTCTGGGACTCCTGGTCGGCAATCTGCTTCTGATACTGTTTACTGTCCAGTACAAACAGTACATATCCTTCAATTTGTCCTTCTTTCATCATCGCTTTACCGATAATTAGCTGGACGGTATCTGTTGTCCCATCCTCCATAAGCTTCAATGCAATTTCCTGCGGATTCTCATTCATGATCCTGAAAATTCCCCAATTGGCATAATAGGCTCCATCGAGATAGGACGGGGGCTCTTTGGTACCGGAGATCACAGCCCTGAGATTTTGGTCCAGCACATAAAGGGTTGCCTTCCTGTCCAATTTGTTTGAAATCTCATAGATTTTTTCAAATATTCCCACTCTTTTGCCGGCATCGTTCCCGCTTTCTAAAATATCATCCTGCTGCGCAAGCTGCTCTGCGAGGTCAATGTAAGACTGCACCGTGGTTTCAACATCTGCGGCAATACGCTGATTGTCATTTCTATTGTTTTTTTCCAGTGAATAGCGCCACGTCCCCCAGAAAAGCAGCAGAAAAACCAACGACAGAAGGGCAACAGGAATAACTGCATACAGTAGTAGAATGCGGCGCATATCCTCCTTGTAATAACTGTGCTTGCTTTTCTTTGCGGCCTGCACTGCTGGTCCTCCCTATTACTCTCGGGTTTCCAATAACATAAACATGGATTTCTGCTGACAGATATCTTACATTATAAGGCCTGTACTCTTTTCTGTATGTGCCGTTACAGTTTCACTTCTTTGCTGCCGGATAATTTGAAGAACAAAAGGAGGGATGCAATCGTTGTCACTGTAAGAATACTGGCCAGTGCTGCCGCCGTTCCGTAACTTGCGCGGATCACCTCGGTATAGATCGCAACGGACATCGTTCTTGTTTTACCTGTATAAAGAATAACAGATGAGCTTAGTTCATTAATTATTGTGATCCAGCTAAGGATAGCTCCGGACATGACGCCCGGCAGCATCATAACGGCTGTCACTTTAAAGAATGTCTTAACGGGTGAATCCCCGAGGCTGATCGCGGCTTCTTCCATGCTCGGGCTGATCTGGTACAGAATCGCCGCACTCGAGCGAAGTGTATAAGGCAGACGCCTTACAACAAAAGCAATGATAATAATCGTTGCCGTTCCGCTGAGGAGAATGGGCTTGTCATTGAATGCAAGGAGCAGTGTAATTCCCAGGACGGATCCCGGAATGATGTACGGGAACATTGTCATCGAATCAATCACATTGGTAAGCCAGCTTTTCCGCCTTGTCGTGATATATGCAATAAACATCGCCATGACAATGATAATAACAAGCGCAATCAGACCGAACTTATAGGTATTGATAATGGGGGTTCCCAGATTCTTGAAAATCGATTTATAGCTGTCCAGTGAGAATCCATCCGCAAACATCGCACCTTTTGTTGCTTTAAATGATGTGTAGATTACGGTAATCTGAGGAACGACAGACAGCAGCACAATAGCATATACGCCGAGGTGCAGCAGGGTGTTCTTTATCCCATGGAGCTTCGAAGCTTGAATGGGGCGAAGCGAACTCATCGTAAATGATTTCCTGTTGACAATGTATTTTTGGGCCAGGAACATGATTCCTGTAATGACAACCAGAATTACGGCAAGGGCTGCGGCAAAATTGGCCTGTCCTCCCATTTCACTGATAAACTCGCTGTAAATGAGTACCGGCATGACCGTGTATCCTTCGCCGATCAGCATCGGTGTGCCGAAGTCCGCCAAAGCATTCATAAATACTAACAGCGATCCGGCAAGGATGGTCGGTGCGATAAGCGGCAGGATAACTGTTGTAACTTTCTTAAAGCCGCTGCATCCGAGACTCTCGGCGGCTTCGCTCAGGGATACATCGACGTTCTTTAATGCACCCTTTGTGTAAAGGTAAATGAACGGATACAGCCGCAGTGTCAGCACAAGTAAAATACCGCCGAATCCATAGATCGATGGTGTTACGATCCCGAAAACATTTTTGAAAAATTCGGTGATTGTTCCGCTTCTGCCGCCGAGGATAATCCATGAATAGGCCCCGATAAAAGGCGGTGAGAGCATGGATATGATTACCAGTATATCAACCAGCCCCTTGCCCCTGATTTTGAAAACCGTTGTTGCGTATGCCAGCGGTGCCCCGATCGCAACGGCCAGTACAGTCGTACAGGCAGTAACAAGGAAGCTGTGCCCCAGGGTTCTGAGGTAATATTTTTTGCCGAAAAACTTTGCAAAATTACTCATAGTGAACTGCTGCGTTTCCGGATCCTTAAACCCGCTGGCAAACAATGAGAAAAGCGGGTACGCTAAAAACAATGCAAAAACAAGTACGATACAAATCGTCACTATGGTCCAGAAATCAAATTTGAAGTGTCTTTTCTTAAACATCTTTGCTCACATCCTTAATCAGGTTCTTCTTCCCGTCTTCCGTAAAGACGTTGATTTTAGCTGCATTGGGCATTAATGTAAGTTTATCCCCCACTCTATATATTTTCACTGCCTGCCCGATGTCCTGCGAATATTGAATCGATGACTGATTCCCGAGAATCATGGACTCCGGAAGTTCCAGTTCATAATTTGTATATTTACCGAGGAACGTACAATTCTTAACGGTTACCTGTATTCCCTCTTCCTTCAGGGAGAACTCTTCAGGACGCACGGATATTGTAATATTCATACCATCGGTACATTCTTCGGCCAGATTGGTCATATACGATTTGTATCCGTCATGAAAGGCAACATACCTTCCGGAGTTATCCCGTCCGGCAATTCCCCTGAACAGATTGGAATGTCCGATAAATGTAGAGACGAATATATTCGTCGGGCGCGTGTAAATTTCTTCAGGCGCCCCGATCTGCTGAATAACGCCTGCATTCATTACGGCAATCCTGTCTGAAATAGCAAGGGCTTCCTCCTGGTCATGCGTCACGTAAACCGTGGTGATTCCGACTTTTTTCTGCACATCACGGATAGCGCTTCTCATCTCGATACGAAGCTTGGCATCGAGGTTGGAAAGCGGTTCATCCATCAAAAGCACATCGGGGTGAATGACAATGGCTCTGGCAAGGGCTACGCGCTGCTGCTGTCCGCCGGACAGTTTTTCCGGAAGACGGTCCTGATAATTTTCAATCTGCACAGCGGCCAAAATCTCATCGACCCTCTTTTTCATCTCGGGCTTTTTGATTTTTCTTATTTTCAGACCATATTCAACATTCTGCCGGACAGTAAGATGCGGAAAAATAGCGTAATTCTGGAAAACCATGCCGATATTCCTCTTGTGTGCCGGAATATTATTTATTATGTGATCATTGAATTTTATCAGGCCGCCTTCTATCGTGTTGAACCCTGCGATCATACGAAGCAGCGTTGTTTTTCCGCAGCCGGACGGTCCCAGAAGGGTAAAAAACTCGCCGTCAATAATCTGCACCGATAAATCGGGAATAATCGTCAGGTCGCCGTATCTCTTAATTACATTTTCAATGCTGATTGAATCGCTCATGATCTTTTCTCCTCTATTTTGTGCAGGCGGGATTTTAAAGCGCAAGGGTAAGCCCTCAACAGAATTGTGAGCTTACCCTTGTCTTCGTTTATAGTATTTTCAGGAATTAGAAACTGGTAAAGATATCATTGAACTTCTGTATCCATGCGTCTTTGCTGGCAACAACCAATTCCGGATCGTCATAGATAAGGTTGATTTCTTCCTTCGGAATCAGATAATCCGGTGCTGCGACATCTGTTCTTACCGAACGGCGATTCAGCTGCTCAACAATAATTGTCTGGGCTTCCTTGCCTGTAACAAAGTCGATAAATGCTTTGGCATTATCCATGTTCTGTGCATTCTTAATGATATAGACTCCGTCAGGCTTGGAGATTACGCCTTCTTCCATATAAACTAATTTTACAGGCGCGCCGTCAGATACATATTTAGCTCCGCCTTCTTCAAAAGTCAGGCCAACAACATACTCGCCGTCTGCCACACCTTTATAAACGGCAGATGATCCGCTTAATAATTTACCGTCAAGATTCTCACAGAACTGCTCAACATACGACCAACCTGCTTCGGGATCCCCGTTGCCCATTGCATACAGCATATTGATGAGGTGCTCATAGGACGATGAGGATTTGGAAGGATCGCACATCGCGATTTTTCCCTTGAGTGCAGGATTCAATAAATCTTCATATCCTTTGATTTCGATGTCGCCGATCAGGTCTGTATTAACCATAAGAACACTGGGAATATCGGTGAATCTTGTAAGAGGACCTTCAACATTCTTCATTTCTTCCTGAACAAATTCTTCATTTGCCGACTGATAATCTTCGAAAAGCTCCATCTGTGGTGTCATTGTGGAAAGGGAGCCGCCCCAGAATATATCACCTAAAGGATTCGCCTGCTCGGACTCAACTCTTTTAAGGAGTTCTCCTGTACCGGCGGCAATGACCTCAACCTTAATATCTGTAATTGATTCGAATTCACTGACCAAAGGCTCGATGAATTCCAATGGGTGCGGGCAGTAAATAACCAGATCGCCGGTAAGTTTGGCAGCTGCTGCCGTTGTTTCCGTGGAAGTGTCCGATGCTGCAGCCGTTGTTTCCGTTTTTGCCGTTGTTTGTGCTGCCGTTGCAGCCGTCGTCGTTGCTGAAGTGGTAGAACAGGCTGTAATACCCATTACCATGCACATTGCCAGACAAACAGATAAAACTTTTTTCATTTCAAATCCTCCTCCGTGTTACGTGAAATGGCATTTGCAATTTGTACATTAAGCATATGATATCCGCGAATTGCAAAAAACCTATTTTTATACAGGATTATCTTGAAAAAAGAACTAAACGTCATTTTTTTGTTTATTTTTCACATTTATATTATTGTTATTCTTGTTTTACAGTGCACAATGACCAACAATTCGGCTATTGTGATTTTTATATCATATATCGTTTTTAATTCATACACATGCAGAATCAGAGAAGTATCAGCAGATTCTTGGAAGGCCTTCCCCGTATAATTCAGACAGACTTCTTGTACCCCCGGTACGAGTATGCAGCAGAAGGGTTCCGGCCTCTCCGGGAATCACTTCGCCGATGACTGCTGCCATCTGACCGAAAGGACTTTTTCTCATGCATGCAAGGGCACGTTCACGGTCCTGCCCGGCGACGACAGCAACCATTTTGCCTTCATTCCCCATATACAGGGGATCAAGGCCGAGGATTCCGCAGAGTCCCCGTACCTGGGCCGTTACGGGAATCTGGTCTTCCTGAAGCAGGATGCATTTGCCGGATGCTGCGGCAAATTCATGCAGCACGGTTGCAAGTCCCCCGCGTGTGACATCGCGCATCGCCCTGACCTTTATGCCTTCTTTAAGGAGTTCCGCTACGATCCCCTGAAGGGGTGCGCAGTCACTTTCAATTGTATTGGTTATCCCCATACGGGCACTCAAAATCGCCGCATGGTGGTCACCGAGTGTTCCGGACAGCAGGATCACATCCGTGTCCCGGCAGAACGATGAACTGACCTCAAAATCACCCTCAGGCAGGAATCCGACACCGGCGGTATTGATATAGAGTCCGCCTTTGCCTTCGATGACTTTTGTATCGCCTGCGACAATCATCACGCCGGCATCTTTTGCCGTCTGTGCCATGGACTTGGCGATTTTCTCGAGATCATCCATTTCCACGCCTTCTTCAAGAATGAATCCGCAAGTAAGATACATCGGCGTTGCCCCGCTCATCGCAAGGTCATTGACAGTACCGCACACGGATAATTTCCCGATATCACCGCCCTGGAAAAAAAGCGGCGTCACCACAAAGCTGTCTGTCGTAAACGCAATCCTTGCCGCTCCGGGGACTACGGCAGCATCCTCCATTTTTGCAAGGATCGGATTATCAAAACAGCGTGCAAAAATCGATCCGATCAGGTCGGATGTTGCTTTGCCGCCGCTTCCGTGTGCCATTGTAATTTTCATTATACTTTTCTCCTGTTCACAAAATAACTGCAGCAGCTGCCTTCGGAAGAAACCATGCAGGCACCCTGCGGTTTATCCGGTGTGCAGAGCGTCCCGAAAAGCGGGCACTCTGTCGGCTTCAGGGCACCGGTAATCACCTTGGCACAGCGGCATTTTGGATGATGGCTGTGATCGGAAAACAGATCCCTGCTTCCCGCATCGAACATACTGTATTCTTCCCGGAGCATCAGGCCGGAATCCGGGATAATCCCCATTCCGCGCCATGCCGCATCACAGGATGTAAAATATTTATCGATCATATGCTGTGCGGCCGTATTACCGGCGGGTGTCACTGCGGACGGATAAAGATTCATTACACGACTTTCCCCATGGGAAATCATTTTAACAAGTGCATAAAGCGCCATGAGAATCTCTTCTCCCTCGAATCCCGCTACGGCAAACGGAACACCGTGTGCAACGGCCAGCGGTACAAAAAGATCGCTTCCGGTAATGACACTTACGTGCCCGGGCGCCAGGAATCCGTCGATTCCGCCCTGCATGCTGCACACCCAGTCAATGACAGGCGGCATCGTCTTAAGCGATGTCAGAAGCCTGATATTCCGGATGCCCGACTCAATCATCCCATCGATAAGGGCCGCATAGACAGCAGTGGTCGTCTCAAATCCGATCGCTGCAAAAACGAAGGTTTTTTCCGGCTGCGCTTCGGCAAGTGCGGTGATATCAAGCGGCGAATAGACCATGCGGACCTGTCCGCCTTCGGATCGTACGTCCTGGAGGCTTTTTTGGCTGCCGGTCACACGAATCATATCGCCGAACGTTACTACCACTGTGTCCGGGGTAAGGCTTAGCTCAATCAGGCGGTCGATATATTCGGTCACCGTAACACAGACAGGGCATCCCGGCCCCGAAATCAGCTCGATTTTCGGTGAAATCAGGCTTACAATACCAGCATGTGCAATAGACGCGGTATGTGTACCGCAGACCTCCATAATCCGGATCGTCCGTCCGTCATATTCCTTAAGAAACGTCCGGTAATCCGTCATAAATTTTCGAGCTCCGCAAAAAGTTCGGTCATAAATTTTGCCTCGTCTTCCGGAAGCACCTGTAAAATACACCCTGCATGAACCAGTACGGAATCACCGGGCTTAACGGAAACAAGTCCCGCTTCGGCATTGATCTGATTTCCGGAAAAATCCACAACAGCTTTTCTTCCCTGTACGGAAATGACTCTCCCGGGTAAAGCAACACACATAATATTCACCTCTATTTCAACATCTGCCCGCAGATCCAGGCCTGTCCGAGACTGATCCCGCCGTCATTGGACGGTACAGATTCATTCCGGTATACCGTGAAGCCATTTCGGGTAAGTTCATCGGTACATTTCTCCACGAGCAGCAAATTTGCAAAAACGCCTCCGGACAAGACCACACGGGTCATTTTATTCTCTTCTCTGATATGCCGGCAGACGGACACGACCATCTCGACGATCGCCGTATGGAACCCGAGTGCCAGTGCTTTTATATCACAGCCTGTGTTGACTGCACGGTATATTTCATGAAGTACGGCAACCGGATCGGCAGTACTTCCATCCTTACCATGTGTAACCGGAAAATGCAAGGGAAACGGCAAAATACCGTCCCTTTGGGCTTCGGCCGCGGCATTTTCGAGCATGACGGCACACTCCCCCTCATAGGAATTCGCACTGCAGATCCCAAGTACAGCACTTACCGCGTCAAAGAGCCGGCCCATGCTGCTTGTCTGCTGTGTAAGGCTCTTCTCGAGAAGTGCGGCCCGGATCACTGCGGCATCTTTGTTCTTTAATTCCTCACCGGCGGCAGCCAGATAACAGCTCGCTGTAAGATCCGCCTGCCGTGCCGCTTCATCACCTCCGCAAAGCGTCACATAGGCAAGATGTGCTTTCCTTTCAAAGAAAGCTCCGCCCAGAAGGAGGAATTCACCTCCCCATACGGCGCCGTCCGTTCCATATCCCGTACCGTCAAAAATCACGCCGATACAGGAATCAATATCATGCTCTGCCATTACGGATGCCGCATGCGCATGATGGTGCTGTACCTGTACGAGCCTTATGTCCGATTTTCCGGTCCATCCTGCTGCCAGTGCGGCCGTACGGTATAGAGGGTGCAGATCACACGCCAGTATGTCGGGTTTCAGATGGAATAGCCTTTGCATGTGCCGCATATTTTCGAGATAATTCTGCTGGACTGCATAGCAGTCCATATCCCCGAAATACTGGCTCATATAGGCACGGTCATTCTGGTAAAGGCAGAAGCAGCTCTTCAAATCGCCGCCCATGGCAAGGATTGTATGGGGTGTTCCGGAAGGAAGGCGTACCGGAAGCGGTACATAGCCCCGGCTTCTTCTTATCATCTGGGGCTTGCCTGAAGCAACACGGACTACGGAATCGTCAAGCGGCACGACAATTCTTCTTGTGTTATAAAGCACACCGGAAAGGTACGGAGAGGAAATCTTCAGGACAGCATCATCACGGAAAAGAATTGGCTCATCCGACAGGTTGGCGCTGGTCATGATCAGCGGCCCGCAGGCATCGGTCAGCTGCTGATGAAGCGCCGTATACGGGAGGAATGCGCCCAGGAAACGGCTTTCACCGCTGACTTTCGGACAAAAAGCTGCCGTAACGGGATCAGAGACCGGATCTCCTGCCGGACGCACGGAGAGCGCGGACGCGGGGTATTTTGTCGAAAGAAGCACAATCGGACGTGCCGTGGAAAGCAGAAGATTCTCCTCCTCCGGGGATACCTGACACCGTGACTTTATCGAATCGAGATCCGGAAACATGACTGCAAAAGGCTTGCGGTCACGGTTTTTAAGTTTTCTCAAATCTTCAACGGCTTCGGAAAGATCGGGCCGACAGACAAGCTGATAGCCTCCGATTCCTTTGACGGCAAGGACTTTGCCTTGTGCAAGAATATCAATGGCGTATAAAAGAGCCTCGTTTTTGTAAAGTGTCAGATCCGGCAGGGCAAGGATCAGCTGCGGGCCGCAATTGTGGCAGGAGATTGTCTGCGCGTGGCGCCTGCGGTCATTGCCTTTATACTCCCTCTCACACTCCGGACACATCGGGTATGGTTTCATCGTAATCGTATCACGATCATAAGGAATGGTTTCTGTGATGCTGTAGCGCGGTCCGCAGGCCACGCAGCTGATAAAAGAATATCCGAAGCGCCGGTTCTGCGGATCATGAAGCTCTTTCCGGCAAGTCCCGCACATAGGCAGATCTGTCGGAAGAAGCGGTGTGAATTCCGTGATGCCGCTACTTTTTATGATTTGAAAATCAATAAACTGCAGAAATATAGAAGATGGTTCCGTCAGGACCTGTGTTACATCGGCTCCCGGCGGCGCCCTTTTGGAGAGTGCGCGGACAAAACTCCCAAGAGCTTTTTCATCGCCCTGAGCCAGGATATGCACGTTTCCTCCGCTGTTTTTGACCGTGCCGGTTATGCCCAGTTCCTTAGCGAGGCGCGCAACAAAAGGGCGGTATCCCACCCCCTGTACAACACCTAGAACTGTGACAAGTAAATTCATTCTGCCTCTATACCATCTATGGTAATCTCTGTGCCGATTTTACCCGGCATTCCTTCCGTTCCGCAGACAGGACAGGCATACGCCATAAGCTTTCTGGGGAATACTTCTCCACACTGCGGGCATTTGAGCGATGCTTTTACCGTGGTAATCACAACTTCGGCATCTTCGCATACCGTTCCTTCGGACAGATCCTTGAAATACAGCAGAATACTCTCCGCTGAATAACCGGAGCTGTCCCCGACAGTAATATAAATCCTGGATACCTTACTTTTTCCGAGTTCTTTGGCTTTTGCAGCTGCAAAATCCACCATGTCTTTTGCTTTATGAGAATCGTGCATATCATTACTCCTTTGAGGTATCAGCAGCCGCGGCCGGTGTCTGTTCCGTTGCCGGCTTTGCTGCAGCGGCCGTCTGCCTCGGCGGTTCTCCCGGGGCAGATTTCAATATCTGTATGAATTCTTCGACTGTCTTTGTGGCGTTCGGGGCGGTGTATGTCTGGAGCATGGTGAGGCATTTTTTCGGACATACCTCGACGCATGCGCCGCACTGGATACATCCGAACCGCTTGATCGACCAGTTCTTGGTTTCACGTACTACCGCGATGGCGCCCGTCGGGCATTTTTTGGAGCAGATCCCGCAAAAAATACAGTCGTCAATTTTGATGCCGATCTGACCGCGCGTACGCTCCGTATATATTCTTGGAACCTGCGGGTACATCCGTGTTGCAGGTTTGGAAAACAAATTATGAAGGACAGTTTTTGAAAAGCTCAATATACTCATAGTCAGATTTACCTCTCCGTACAGCTGATGCATGGGTCAATTGTCAGAATCAGAATCGGTACGTCTGCAAGCTGACAGCCCTTCAGCGTCTCAACAAGACCGGGGATATTGGCGAAGGTTGGCGTGCGGACACGCATACGGTCAAGATTCTTGGTTCCGTTGCCCTTGACGTAATAGATAGCCTCGCCTCTGGGCTGCTCAACACGCATCAGATACTCACCGGTCGGATTTCCTTTGAAGGGAACTGCAACTTCGCCGGCAGGAATCTTCGCCGCGGCCTGACGGATCAGGTCAATGGACTGGAAAATTTCACGAATGCGGATATCCGTACGGGCATATGAATCGCCGACCGTACTGATAATCGGCTCAAATTCGAGGCTGGCATACGCAGCATAGCCGGTCTTTCTTGTGTCAAGGTTAATGCCGCTGGCACGCATGAAGGGTCCGACAGCGCCAAGATCGTGTGCCTGCTGCTTAGTGAGGTAGCCGACTCCTTCAAGACGCGATTTTACAGCATAATCGTTGAGGAATGTATTGGATAATGCCTTCAGTTCTTTCTCCATACCTTCGAGAATACGGACAAAGTCCGCAATCATGTCGTCGGGCATATCTTTACGCTGCCCGCCGATTTTGTTGACCGAGAAAATAACCCGTCCTCCAGTGGAATACTCGAACATATCGAGAATCTTTTCACGCATACGCCATGATTCCATAAAAAGGCTCTCAAAGCCGAACGCATCAGCTAAAAGACCGAGCCACAGCATATGACTGTGGATACGGGACATTTCGCTCCAGATCGTACGGAGATATTTGGCGCGATCGGGAACTTCAATTCCCATTGTGTGTTCAATCGCTTCGCAGTAGCCCATTCCGTGCATAAAGCTGCAGATACCGCAGATTCTCTCCGCAACATAGACATACTCGATAAAATCCTTCTTCTCCACGAGTTTTTCGAGGCCGCGGTGAATAAATCCGATCGAAGGAATTGCTTCAACAACCCTCTCGTCCTCGAGGACAAGATCCAAATGAATCGGTTCCGGAAGCACCGGGTGCTGCGGTCCGAAAGGTACAATACTTCTTGTTGACATAGCGATTCTCCCTTACTAGTCTTTAAAAGGCGTTTTTGCAGCTATCCGATACAAATTGCCTTTGTAGTCCACATTTATCATCTGTATTTTTACACCGAAGAGCTCCAGTATCTCATTCTCATACAGGAACGCCGGGGAAAATATGCTGCTTATCGACATGATTTCCTCATCTACAGAAATCGAGAGACGTAGATTGACCATCTCATAACCCAGTGCAAAAGAATAGGTGAGCTCATATCCGTCGTGCGTTCTTACCGCACAGATCTGTACAATGTGATAATCTTCATTTTTGAGTTTCTGGCAATTCGTAAGAAGTTCATCTGCTGAAATGGGTGTCAGTTGATTGTCTGTCATTTCAGTCCCTCCCTTTTCGCTGTATTTCTTTTCTCCTGCAGAAGGGCAATCGCCTTTACTACGCCGTCTATGATTGCTTCCGGCCGTGCCGCGCATCCGGGCACGAAAATATCAACAGGAAGAACCGTCTCGACTCCGCCCAGAATGTTGTAGCATTCTTTGAAAATACCGCCGTCACATGCACAGATTCCGACAGCAACAACTACTTTGGGATGCGGCATCTGCTTGTATATCTGCTTGACCACCGGAGCATTCTGGTGGTTGATACCGCCTGTTATCAGGAAAATATCAGCATGCTTGGGGTTGCCTGTATTGAAAATTCCAAAACGTTCCACATCATAAACTGGTGTCAGGCAGGCCAGGACTTCAATGTCGCAGCCGTTACAGCTTGAGCCGTCATAATGCAGCAGCCATGGGGACTTGGAGATACTTGTCATATAATAACCATACCTTTCTGCAAAACCTTATCTGATTGCACTTAAAATAATCATATTCAGCACGCCGGTCCCTAATGTAACCAGCCATGTTGCTTTCAGCATAAACTCCCATTTTACTCTCGGAAACACCATATCTGCAAAGATTTCCAGAAAATATACGGCCATGCAGACAATAACGGCAATAATCGCACTCCACCAGGTCGAATTGATAATAAATAATCCGATTACTCCGAGCAGGAAAACATTCTCATACCAGTGGGAAAGCTCGACAAGCGCCAGGATATTACCTGAAATCTCGGTGGTAAGGCCCTTGACCATTTCCTGATGCGCATGGTGGGAGGTACTTAAATCGAACGGTGATTTGCGGAGCTTGATCGCAAGTATGAAGACGAATCCGATAAAAAAGCCGGGGAGATAAAGAATATTGGATGTACCGCTCTTAATGATATCTGACACGGCAAAACTGCCCGTCGACATATAGAATCCGATACCGACCAGAAGTACCATCGGCTCATATGCCATCATCTGCAGAAGTTCCCTTTGTGCGCCCATGCTGCTGTACGGCGAATTTGCCGAACAGGCGGACATCATAAAAAAGATTCCTGCGAGGGTCAGGGCAAAGAACACCAGAAGAAGATCCCCGCCTGAAAAGAACAGGCATCCTGTAAAGATAACGAAGATCAGGAATCCGCCGACCAGGAAATCCTGGACGTGGTTGACGACAACGACCTGCTTGGCAAAAAGCTTGAACAGATCATAGAACGGCTGCAGTAACGGGGGACCTTTACGTCCCTGCATACGTGCCGACAGCTTTCTGTCAATTCCGGCCAGAAGCCCGCCCAGAACCGGTCCGAGTATCAGGAAAAGAATAACCGCTAACAATTTACCCATTTTACAAGGCACCTCCAATCACAATTCCCATAAGGACAAGAATGACTGCAGTTGCTGTGAGTATGGAAGGCCTAAGGAGCTTCTTTTCTCCAAAATAATCTGTCATATACCAGTTGGCAAGGTACATCGGTGTTGTCTCGCCCAGGGAGTTCGTGAAATTCCTGTCATCCCCGGTATTGGCACCGCCCATATAGGAAAGGACGATTTTCTGCTTTCTTCCGAAAGTCAGGAACCGGACGGCAATCGGAAGAATCACGATGGCAAAGAGCATCATAAGCATAATGTTCATGTTGCCCTGGCTTATGATTGCCGGCAGCTGTTCATGGAACATTTCCGAAAGGAACGGCTCGACCATATTGGTAGATACCACAGGAAACAGGATACACAGGGCGATCATCAGAAATGCCTGGAACAATAGCGATATCCACTGGCTTTTTCCGACCTTGCTGTTAAGCCTGGCTGAATTATGAATAACCGCCAGCAGTTTGCCAAGCCATTTTGTCCAGTAGAAAAGTGTTGTCGCACTTCCGAAGACCAGAAAAATAACCAGCAGCATACTGTTTGAGTCTACAAAAGCCTTAAGTGCGGCCCATTTGGAAATCAGCATGCCGAAAGGTGCCAGGAACATACCGGCTATTCCGGTGATCATAACAAAAGCCAGACCGGGAAGCTTGACGATAAGTCCGTGCATATCCTCAATGTTGCGGCTGCCGAGGCTGTTTTCCACAGCACCGACGGAAAGGAACATCAGGGACTTGGAAACGGCATGGAAAAGCATCAGAAGCACGCCGGCCCAGACGGCCTCATGCATACCGACACCGGCACAGGCTGTAATCAGGCCCAGATTGGAGATCGTCGAATACGCAAGGACCTTTTTGCTGTCGCTCTGCGAAATCGCGAGCATTGACGTCATAAGGAAAGTAAATCCTCCGATTGTCGTCACCATCGTTCCGACCAGGTTTCCGTGGAACATGGGGGAAAGACGTATCAGAAGGAAAACACCCGCTTTAACCATTGTTGCCGAGTGCAGAAGGGCCGAGGTCGGTGTAGGGGCAACCATCGCTCCGAGAAGCCATCCTGAGAAAGGAAGCTGGGCACTCTTGGTAAGTCCCGCAAATGCTAAAAGTGCAAGCGGAATCAGTATACCTGCGGAACCGCTCCCGAGAGCCACAAAGCCGCGAAGGTCTCCTACGCCGTATTTCAGGACGCAAAAGACAATCGCAATCGCAAATCCGAGGCCGCCCAGAAGGTTCATCCAGAGAGCGCGGAATGCATTATTAATTGCTTCCCCTGTCTTGGTATAGCCAATCAGCAGAAACGAACAAAGACTCGTAATTTCCCAGAAAAAATACATCCAGGTAAGGTTATTGGATAAAACAAGGCCGAACATTGCGCCGAGAAATACAAAGAGGAGCGCGAAAAAGCGCGCTGACCTGTCTTTATATTCCGTATGGTGTTCGTGGTACTCTTTCATATAACCGACGGCATATACACATATAAGCGATCCGATGATTCCAATCATCAGGCACATCATAATCGTCAGCTTGTCGGATAAAATGTGAGGAGCTGCTGTCACTTCATGTTCGCCTGAAAATTCAAGCCAGATCATGAGTCCCGTCTGAACAACAGAAAGAACAGCCACATAGTATTTGCGGTATCGGAACGCATAACTTACGATCAGAGCCATCAGGCCAACTTCAGCGGCCATCATTACCAGATCAAGATTATGTGTCTCAGTGAGAAATGTCTGCGTCTGATTAAGAATTAATCCTGTAACTGCAAAATAAAGGACCGCCGCAATCAGAACGGCACAGCTGAAAAACACAAGAATACTCCGGATGGTGCTCTGTTTTCTCATAAAAACCAGAACCAACGCGGCCAAAAAAGGGAAAGCAATCAGAAACGTTATTATTTCCATATTTTATACCATTGTCCTTATTATCATTTGTAACTGTGTCATGCTACTCCTTGCTCAATTTGTTGTCAATACAATCATGAAAAGTATTTAATAAATGATTTTCATTTGAGCCATGTATAAGCCTATTATAAACCTGATTTACTTCACAAACACATTGCAGATCAATCTGGACCCTGATAAAGTAATGATAGTAGTATTGCTTTTGACATTAAGATATCAAATGAAGCAATTTACACATTTCACCAGAAATATCCCAACGATGCAAGGCCCCGAAGTTCAGAAATCAAAATTCAAGTTCGTTGCATTTACAACCGTTTTTAGCCGCACTCTTTCTTATACTGGGTGAGTAGGGCACGAGAGTACCCATCCAAAGCGGGAGCAGAAATATTCTGCTCCTTGCATTACAGGAGGATAAAGAAATGGCAGAAAATACGTGTGGATCCAATCCGATGTTTTGTTTTCAATGTGAGCAGACAGCCCGCGGTACAGGCTGCACCACTGTCGGTGTATGCGGCAAATCAGTATCCCAGGCCGGTCTTCAGGATCGTCTGACCGGAGAGCTCGTTGCATTGGCACGTATCGAAAACGGACATGCAACAGAATCAACATGGAAAATTGTACTGGAAGGTCTCTTTACGACCATAACAAACGTTAGTTTCTCCGATGAAGCAATCGAACAGCAGATCCAAAAGACGCGCGCAGAGATCGTGAAGCTTCATCCGGATTGTGCAGGCATACTTGACTCCTGCCCGAATCACGAACCTCTCGATATGAATATTCTCTGGGAAGGCAATGAAGATATACGGTCACTGAAGAGCCTTCTTCTCCTGGGACTCCGCGGAATGGGCGCTTATGCCTATCATGCTTATGTCCTTGGACTCTCGGATGATACCGTCAACCGCTTTATGATCAAAGCACTTATTGCACTTGGTGAGGACCTTCCTGCAGAAGACCTCCTTGCCCTCGACATGGAACTCGGCCAGGTCAATCTTGCTTGCATGGCGCTTCTCGACAAGGCTAACACCACGACCTACGGCACACCGGTGCCGACCAAAGTCTCAACATTTATCGAGCCCGGCCCGTTCATCGTAATTTCCGGCCATGATCTTAAAGATCTGGAACTTCTTCTCAAACAGACCGAAGGCAAGGGTGTCCAGGTCTATACACACGGCGAAATGCTCCCGGCACATGCCTATCCGAAACTTAAGGCCTACAGCCAGCTCAAGGGCAACTTCGGTACTGCATGGCAGTCCCAGCAGAAGGAATTCGCCAATGTTCCCGGTGCTTTCCTCTTTACAACCAACTGCCTGATGCCGGTAAAAGACAGTTACCGCGACCGCGTATTCACGACAGAAGTTGTATCGTATCCGGGTCTTGTACATATCGGCGATGACAAGGATTTCACACCGGTCATCGAAAAGGCCCTTGCACTCGGCGGATATGAGAAAACAAAGGAACTCACCGGCATCAATGGCGGCAATGTACTAACCACCGGTTTTGGATGGGGTACAGTACTCTCCGTCGCCGATAAAGTAATTGATGCAGTCAAGGCAGGTCAGATCTCCCATTTCTTCCTGGTTGGCGGCTGTGACGGCGCACGTCCCGGCAGAAATTATTACACCGACTTCGTTAAGCAGACACCAAAAGACAGCATCATCCTGACCCTTGCCTGCGGCAAATACCGCTTCAATGATCTGGATCTCGGTGATATCGGCGGTCTTCCCCGCATCATGGATATGGGACAGTGCAATGATGCCTACAGTGCCATACAGGTAGCGATCGCCCTTGCCGGTGCATTTAAGTGCAGCGTCAACGAACTTCCCCTTACCATGGTGTTATCCTGGTACGAGCAGAAAGCCGTTGTCATCCTTCTGACCCTTTTATCCCTCGGAATTAAGAACATCTATTTAGGGCCGACGCTTCCCGCCTTCGTGTCCCCGTTCGTCCTTGATTACCTTGTCAAGAACTTCGGCCTTACACCGACTTCCACTCCGGAAGCTGATCTTGCCAAAATCCTAGGCAAATAATCAAACATGAGCGGTTCTTTCACAGTCTGGGCTGCTTAGTTACAGATCACACCGGTTGAGTCCGGCCTGATCCACAACCATCTGCACAACATGTTCGGCCTTCAGCCGCCCGGCATGTATCGTGACATCCGCATATTTCTCGTAATATGGCTTGCGTTCGTTGAAGAGATCCTCAAGAGTCTGACCCGGGGCAAGCACAATGCCCCGGGTCTTCAAGTTCCATAACCGTCTTTTGATTTCCGGGAAAGTCACGTCAAGATATACAATTTTGCCCAGACTTTTTAAATGCTCCATCGCAGCAGGGTGCAGCACAGCGCTGCCTCCCGTTGCTATGATCTGACCGCGCTGACGTATGGAAAGGATGGCCCTTTCCTCGCAGTCGGCGAAGTATTCATTTCCGCGTCTGTTTATAATCTGCTGGAGCGGCATTTTCTCACGCCGTTGGATCAAAAGATCACTGTCAAGAAAATTCATACACACCGCTTTAGCCAGAAGTACACCGATTGTACTTTTCCCGGAGCCGGGCATTCCGATCAGAATAATGCTCTTTTTGCTCATACAGATACCTCAAAACGACTCATGAAAACAATCCGGTCAGTGCCATGATCAATGGATAAAACAGAATCGGGAAAAATATCGACGGCAATATGTTTGCTACTTTCATTTTTTTGATTTCTGCAAGTCCAAGTCCCAGCGCCATCAGCGCTATGCCCCCGGCTGCCGACATTTCGGGTACGACGGCCATATTGAGCACCGGTGCAAGCTGAGATGCACCCAGCGCAATGGCCCCCTGATAGATGAGTACCGGGACGGCCGAAAACAATACCCCCACACCGAGAGTCGAAGCAAAAAATACAGCGGTCACGCCATCCATGACAGCCTTCAAATATAATATACTGTGATCATTCTGAAGTCCTCCCTGTATCGCGCCGGTAATCGCCATTGCACCGATACAGTAGAGAAGCGTGGCAGTAGTAAATCCTTCCGAAAAGCGGTCACCGCCGATGCGGATATGAGTCTGTAAAAAATCACCGAGTGTCCTGAGCCGATCGTCGAGACGCAGCGCGGTACCCACAATTGTGCCCGCAATCACGCTGATAATCACGACAAGAATCTGCTGGCTTTCGATCACGTAATTAATTCCGAGTGCAATGACAACAAGTCCGATCACGGACAGCACAGCACTCATATATTTGGGCGGAAGCCCTTTGCGAAAGAGAAGTCCCACCGCCCCTCCGATAATAATGGCGGCGAAATTCACCAGCGTCCCTGTAAGCGGCATAGAAGGATCCTCCCTGTAGCAGATGTAATAAATTGAACTTTTTCAGTATAACATGCGTGTATGCGCTAAGACTAAGACAAGCCCATAAAATCAAGTCTTTTGCCGTATAATGGATAATAATGCGGACAGTGTTTCTGCCGGATCCGTATCATTTGCGAAAACAACGATCACAAGGGAGGAAATTACCATGGATATAAACACAGCAATTACTCTTAATAATCATGTCAGAATCCCGCAGTTCGGACTGGGCGTATTCAAATCAGCTGCCGGAGAAGAAACATATAATGCGGTACGTTGGGCGCTTGAAGCCGGTTACCGCCACATAGACACTGCAAAAATCTATGCAAACGAGGGTGATGTCGGCCGCGCTGTCCGCGACAGCCAAATCCCCCGGGACAAAATATTCATCACAACAAAGCTCTGGAATCAGGACATGCGTGAGGACCGGCAGGAGCAGGCCTTTCATGAAAGCCTGAAGCTTCTCTGTCTTGATTATGTGGACCTCTATCTTATCCACTGGCCGGTAGCCGGAAAATACGTCGAATCCTGGGTCAAAATGGAAGAAATCTATCAGGCCGGCCTGATCCGTGCAATCGGCATCAGTAACTTTAACCCGCACCATATAGACACACTTCTTGAGAAGGCCGTCATCACGCCTGCTCTTAACCAGATCGAGCTGCACCCGTTACTAATCCAGGCGGACGTCACAAACTACTGCCTTGAAAAGGGCATCGCAGTATCCGCATGGAGTCCCCTCGGACGGGGACGCCTTCTTGACCATCCCGTTCTTACCGGCATCGCCGCCCGTTACCAGCGAACTGCTGCGCAGGTTATCCTTCGCTGGCATCTTCAGCACGGGCGTATTGTCATCCCCAAGTCGGTACACAAAGACCGTATTATCTCAAACACTGATTTATATACATTTGAACTGGCGGCAAAAGATGTCGCTGCGATTGATGCCCTGAACCGAAGCCAGCGATTCGGTTCAGATCCCGAGACATTCACCTACTGAGCCATCCAGGTCTTCTAAGCCTTCTGAATCTTCTTAATCCTCTAAATGCGCTGAATCCGCTGTAAAATGCGGAATGGAAACGATTTCAAATATGATATAATCGAAAAACAAATAATAACCATTGGTATTCAAAAACGTGAAAGGTACTCAAGGTGTAAATAAATGAAAATAATAGGAAATATCCTCTGGTTCATTCTCGGAGGCCTTATTCTAGGCATTATGTGGTTTGTTGCCGGTCTGCTCTGCTGCATAACAATCATCGGTATCCCGTTCGGTGTCCAGTGCTTCAAGATCGCCGGTCTCTCCCTGTGGCCGTTCGGCAGAGAAATCTCATATCACAAAGCAGGCGTCGGCAGTCTCATCGGGAATATCCTCTGGATTGTCATATTCGGGTGGGAACTCGCCCTGACCAACCTCATAATCGGCGGCATTTGCTGCATCACAATCGTCGGCATACCCTTCGGAATCCAATGTTTCAAACTTGCACAGGTATCCTTGTTCCCGTTCGGCGTCACATTCGAATAGATATACCTTCAGCACCAGAGCAGCGTACCCAGACGCGCTGAACGTCGCGCCTGGGTCATTTACGCCTGATTAATAGGAACCGGTTACGTTTGCAATGAATGGTTCATACTCGAACAGGGACGTGCTGTCTGATGTATCGATTGAGATTCCTGACGGATCAATGATTGCAAGTTTATAGCTGAAATCAATTGCCGTCGAATTCCCGTCGGCATCCGTAATTTCCATCGCAGCATCAGAGAGGCTCGTTGCTTTATCATCGTCCGTCAGCGTTCCCGTGATCACAACAGAATCGGTGGCACCGGCATCATCCTCCATTTCCAGATCAATGCTGAGGTTTTCCCCTTTTGTATCCTTTGTATCCCATTCAATGTCACAAGACATGTAGAACTTTTGCGCATCATCAGTATCTTCACTGAATGCAAGGGAAGTACTGCTTGCGTATATGCCGTTTTGATAAGAAGTCTCATAATTGAGAACCGCTTCACTTGATACCCCTTCCGATTCCATGCGAAGTGTCACAGCAATCGTGTCTGTCGGTCTGACTGTGCCGCCGAAAATCATCTCATAGCCGAAAGTACCGCTATCAGAAGCATCTGCATCTGCACTGTCATCGTACATTTCGAAATCATCTATACTGATTTTTCTTGTGTATCCGTCCTTGTCTATATAGTAATGAATAACAAGATCATCACGAATTTTAAGCGAAGTAAGTCCGTCGAATGTTTCGTTAAGCTGGTCTTCAACATCCGAAGACAGGCTTCCCGCAGCGATTTTATCCATATTGCTGATAATTTCTTCTTTATATATTGATATACACCCTTGATAAAATTCATTAACATTTTCTTCGGGAATTGTATACGTCATCTCATCAAGCGTCATGTCTTTGCCGTTAATTTTTTCTTGAGCGGAACCATCCGATGAGAAAACAGCACTCTTTTGCAGGTTGACACCGAGATCAGCAATGTCTTTTGCCAGCTGAGTATCCTTATCACTGATATCACTTTTGCCGAACAGCGTCTGGATAAATCCCTCAAGATCAAAAGACGATGTGTATTCACCCCAACCCATTTCCTCGCAGTCATCCGCAAATGTCGACGGATCAATTGTTAGGTAATCCGTATCGTTAATCAGATCCGGCACCGAAAAGGCGATGAGATCCGGGGAGATGTAAAGCTGATTGCCGTTATATTCAGTACCGTCTGCTGCTGCCGATATGTCAAGAAGTGCCTGTTCACTTTTGGAATCATACAGCAGAGACCCTTCCGCACTTCCCTGGTCAGTATCAACGGAAAACTCGTGTGAGACCGCTTTGCCGGAATATTTACTCAAGTCCAGAATATCCGATGCCTCGCTTTTTGAGCCCGCAACCGTTCTTGCAAGTGACATCTGCAAATACTTCTCCGGAGCAATCGTTCTGATGACCTCCAGACGGAACGCGAATCCGAGCCCGCCCACTAAGGCAAGAACAATTACGAATGCAGTGAGCACGATCCATAATTTTTTGTGGAATTTTGACGTCCGGCTCTTTGGTAAAGGTCTTAATTCTTCCGTATGTGAACTGCTGCCGGAAGGTGCTTCCGGGGCAGAAGAATGAGATGCTTCCGGGGCATTGATTGTATCCGAATAAGATAAGGGAACAAATACAGGTTTTTCACCGTCTTCCGTGAGCAAAACCGGCCGCTGTGATCTTACTGTAAGTTCTGCTCCGCATTTTTCACAATACAGGGCGTTCGGTTTGTTATCCTGTCCGCATTTACTGCAATCCATTATAGTTATCCCCCTCATTATTCCCGTTCGGAAAAAGACTTTCCCCGCAGGCGAAATTATTTTGTAAATCAGTATATTACTCGAAACCTAAATTGTATTATCACATTAAAACAAAGTGAAATCTACTACATTTAACAAATATTCGATATATTTGTGATATTTATAAACAAAATTATAGTTCCCTGGCGCGCCAGCGCCTTCCCAGAGAGAAGGACATCTTTTCTCGAGCGACTTCCGCAGGGCGTCAGCCCGAGGACCCGGAGCGAGAAAAAGATGTCCTTCTCTCATGTGAATTCCGTCATATCCGCCCAGAATCTCTTCGGCATATGGTTCATCTGGCATTTGGGATTGAATCGCTCTTCAATGGCGATGGTATGCTGGAAGCATTTCCAGAGTGTATGATAGGCCATTTCCGCATCGTCAATCGGAGGCAGGGTGAGCTTGGTCATTGCCGTCAAAAGGGTGCCTTCCGGTTTGTGGACGACTGCCATCTGATGGGTCCTGTCGTAGATCAGGAATGTCTCGTCCGGATAACGGTTGGAAAAATGATCTAGAAGGAGAGGGAGCACTCTGTTTTTGGGAGCTATGCAGGAAACCATTATCCCGTCATAGACAGTAAAGCGTACAAACCCCATAAAACTGTGTGCTTCCCGCTGCAGATTGCGCACCGCTTTGGTGAGACGGTCCACCGTATCGTCGGTGAGACGGTCGAAAGCGGCTCTTCCGTATTGATAACCCTGGCCGATAAACCGGTACATAAGGATTTCCTTGTCCTCAATGCAGGTCAGGAAAGCATTCTTGATGAAGTCCTGTGCCTCAAGGCTGATTTTGCGGTCTATGGATTCATAGATCCTTGCGGCATGCCCAAGATCCGTCCGGATCCACTGCGTTTCTTCGAAAATATGGAGCTGCCCGGTCTCCATGCAGATCTCGCAGGGGATCTCCCGATGGACATAACTCTCATAGACGCAGCACAGAAAGCCCTCGAGAGTCCCGTCATATATGTATACCAAATTCGTATTTTCCTGCATTTTGCATGGCCCTCTCTTCCGGTAAATATCCAAAGGCGCTCACGGGGACGCCTCCCATCACGCGTACCATGTCCGGCACATCCGTAAAAGCAAGCTGCTCGCCCGCCGCAGCCGGCAGCATCTGCAGATCATTTTTGGACAATAGCCCGCGCAGTACAGTATCGGAGTCAATGACCACGCCTTCAGAGACCTTGCCCTGACAGGTGACGAAAAACTTCGCCCGCTTCAGGACCACGCCAAGCTTCTTAAGTCCTTCAAAGTTCAGACTTCCCGCCCGCCGGGCCTGGATGATTTTACGGGCGCTCAGGACCCCGATACCGGGGACGCGCAGCAGCTTCTCGTAAGTCGCACGGTTGATCTCAACAGGGAACTGATCGAGATGTCGGATCGCCCAGTTGGCCTTCGGATCAATCGCCAGATTCATATTCGGGTTTTTAGCGTCGACAATTTCACCTGCCGAAAATCCATAGAACCGCATAAGCCAGTCCGCCTGATAGAGCCGGTGCTCACGCAGAAGCGGCGGCGCGGAGAACACCGACGGCAGAAGCGGATCTTCCACTACAGGGTTGTAGGCGGAGAAGAACACGCGCTTGAGCTTGTATTTGTTGTAGAGTCCTTCACTTAAGGACAGAATCCTGTGGTCGCTGTCCGGCGTGGCTCCGATAATAAGCTGTGTACTCTGCCCGGCCGGAACAAATTTGGGTGCGTGCCGGTAAACGGTAAGATCGGATGTGTTCTCTTCAATGCCGGAACGTATAAGCGCCATCGGGCGCAGGATTGCCTCCGGCTTCTTCTGCGGTGCAAGCTGTTGAAGCCCTGACTCCGAAGGAAGCTCGATATTGACGCTCATGCGGTCGGCCAGTAGTCCCATGCGCTGCAGAAGTGCATTGTCGGTACCCGGAATCGCCTTGACGTGAATATATCCGTTGAAGCGGTATTCCGTCCGCAGAATCTCAATCGCCTGGATCATGTGTTCCGTCGTGTAATCAGGGCTCTTCATGACCCCGGAACTCAGGAAAAGTCCCTCAATGTAATTTCTCCTGTAGAAGCTGATCGTCAGATCGGCGAGTTCGTGCGGTGTAAAAGCGGTACGCGGTGTATCGCGTGATACACGGTTGACACAGTATTTGCAGTCGTAAATGCATTGATTGCTCATAAGTACTTTAAGAAGCGAGATACACCGGCCGTCCGCAGCAAAGCTGTGGCAAATACCGGACGCTACCGCACTGCCGATCTTCCCGGACTGGCCGGAGCGGTCGACACCGCTGGAAGTACAGGCTACATCGTATTTGGCGGCGTCTGTGAGAATGGCTAATTTTTCAAGAATATCCATATCTGGTGTCCTCTCCTGCATGCCGAACAAACATTCTTTTTCCGTCTTTAGAATAGCACGGAACATATGTTCTTGTAAAGGACGGCAGGGGGACTTTCACCACTTGTTTACAAAGCGTTCGGGAATAAAAAAGACATCCTGCAGACCTTTTCACGGTGCAGGATGCCTGATAAAAATCTGGTATTCATTGTCTTTCTTTTTTGCCAAAACTATTCCTGTGCCTCTTGCCTCCGGGGAAGTTCCGCCAGGCCGACCCTGTTGGTCAGTGCAAAGGTCAATATGAGCATGGCTGTGAAAAACAAAGCATTTGCAAAAATCCCATACGAGAGCACCTGCAGGTTTTTGCTGATGGAGAAGCGGTACAGCTCCACTGCGAGTGTTGCGGCAAGCAAGACTGACAAAACAAGTAAAGCAGGCTTTTTACTCGCAAGAAGGTTGGCGGCCGTCAGCGAAAAGACAGCCAGACCGGCAATTGTCAAAAACGTCAGCAGCATTGTTACTATGGAAAACTGGGATGGGGTTTTGATGATCTCAATAACCGTTCTGACACATGCAATTCCATAGACAGCTGCGGGTATAATCATCAGCGGCAGGATTTTCTTGGAAAACGCCCATGCAAACACAGCAAAGATAAGGGAAGCCGCGATGGGAATTCGTGTTTCCAGAAAGGGAAACTTTAAAAGCATCAGCAAAACGAATGACAATCCTGCAGGAATGGCTGCAAAATAATGCAGCAGTGATTTCTGCGGAATATGAAAACGAATTTTCCGTGGCATGAAATATGTCCTCCTTGGTGATAGTACGAATCATTATAATACAAATTCCGGAAATTGCTTACCGGAATTCAAATTGAAATATT
>Ga0209429_10000207_pt1 | contig 43245 bp, 34 predicted proteins | sample BarGraNGADG00212_3_FD_184493 | JGI IMG/M metagenome (GOLD analysis project Ga0209429, IMG submission 184493) | Arctic peat soil microbial communities from Barrow, Alaska - Barrow Graham LP Ref core NGADG0004-212 (SPAdes) (version 2) | ecosystem: Environmental > Terrestrial > Soil > Wetlands >... | reverse complement strand
AGAAAAGGCTATTTCTTTTTCGTAAGTTTCTGTCAGAAGTTTCATAAGGCATAAAAATAAGTAGTATTCCCATACAACAAATTATTAAGTATCTTTCCTTTTTGGTTCTGGCTTGTCCAGGTTAGGGGATAGGGGTCATTTCAGACTCGGCATCTTATCTCGTGTAATAACAAAATCATAACTGAAGAATTTTTTCCACCATGTAGCGCCATTGTGAGTGTCCGATTCTGTATAATCGCCATTCCAGGGCATAAACCACGACCAAGTGTCTCCGAATTCTTTCATTAATGCGGGGTCAGGGACTGAACCGCATTCACTTAAGGTTATCAATTTCTTTCCCCCAAAAATATCTTTTACTTTATTGAATGCAATATATTGAGAACCATGTTGATTATTCCCAGGGTAAATATCCATCCCGATAACATCCACATAAGCGTCGCCAGGATACCAACTTGCAGCATTCGATGCAACATCGGAGGTCCAAACCCAAATCATATTGTTCAATCCGTGATAATTCACCATTCGGTCAAACATCACTTTCCACAAAGCTTTGCATGCAGCAGGTCCCTTAGCTCCCCACCAAAACCAACCACCTGAAGCTTCGTGAAGCGGACGCCAGATAACCGGAATCCCTGCATCTTTGAATTGCTTCAGGTATCCTGAGATTAAATCAATATCGGCTATCATGGCTTTATATTCAACTGAAGTTGAATCCGAGATTTTACTGACATCAAAACTTGTATCGGCGGTATAGAAGGCTCCTGATTTGGTGAGAGGATCGCGCCAGTGCCACATCAAACCTACTATTCCATTGTTATTCCACCAATCTTGTCCCAATGTAAATGGCGCAGTATAATTAATCCAGTTTTGATTCTGATTGGTGTGGTCGATAAAGTCGAAAGAAGTCATGGCAGGCCATTTACCCGTTTTATCATGTACCCAGGTAGCTTCTGTAATGTTTGTACTGTAATTAGCCATTGTTCCCGAAATGACCTTAGTTCCGAAGTTTTGCTTTAGAAAGTTAAAAAGGTTTACTACCTGTACTGAAGGATTGGGAGTCACCAAGTTAGGCGATATATCAAAAGGAGTGATTGTAACCGTGCTGAAAGTAATAGTAATTTCTTTAGCAAAATTTCCGGCGACATCACTTACAGCCGTATTCGGTACAACTAACGTATACGTTGTATTCGGTTGAAGAGTTGTTGTAATCGTTAATGAGCGGTGAGATAATACAGCAGTAACAATTGTATTGTTTAGTTTTATTTGCGGGTTGGAAGTTAATATGATTTGCTCCGTAAATTGCAGTGTTATAACAGTGTTCACTCCGATAGATGTAGCTCCGTTAGAAGGAGTACTACTCATCAGAGTTGGAGCAACTTTATCAGCAGGAGAATTAGTATCGGTAGTACATGCATTTAATAGTAAAAGAAAAACGAGAAAAACGATATGTGGAAAGTCTTTTTTTTTGAACATAACCAAGATGTATTCAAGTGGCCACATCACACCTTATTTTAAAAATTACAACTAAAAACCTGTGTTTTAAAGAAAAAAAGGGGAGTAGCTTTGGAGAGCTACTCCCCTTTTGATCGCAAATTAACTAATTAATAAAGACCCCTAATACTTGAGGGTGCAGTTAATTTTTCAAAACGCACATTATCAATACACATATTTACAAAACCAGCATCTCCTGCAGTTGCTAAGCCAAAATCGGAGTTGATATTTTGAACATTGGGTAAAATATTTGTCCCTAATCCATTTCCATCCTTGAAATTTGTCAAAGGAATAGTAACAGTGTACCAACCGCCGTTATTCACAAAACCAGGAATAATAGCCCAGAAGTCTCCATCAGTACCTTTTAAACGGAATTTAAAAGCCGGAGTAGTTACACCCAAAACATTAACATCCATTTTAATAGCCCACTGAGCTACAGTAACACCTGTCACTTTCATATTGTCTTGCCCATTTCTCCAGAAAAAGTCAACCCATCCTGACGGCAAAGCCTGATTGATACGGAAATACTTACCATTTAATGATAAATCAGCATTGTTTTCGACAGCTCCATAACTACCCCACCATGAACCTTTGCCATCAAAATCAAAAAATACATAACTTGCATCTAAAACAGGATCAGTTCCACTAATTGTAAATGTGGGAGATACGACCTGAGCACCATCAAATGCATTCAAAGTTAAAGTTACAGCACCTTTTTTTGCAGTCCCCGGCACATAAACTTCAATCGAGGTTTCTGTACGGACGCCGTAAAGAATAGCTTTTACATTATCTTGAAAATAGATTGATTCAACCAAATTCAATTTTGTTCCGGTAATAGTCAACTTTGCACCAGGTTTAACAGAAGAAGTAATACCTGTGATTACAGGCTTGTTAGCAGCAGCGACATCAACCTGATCGGTCGACACAACTTGAGAACCATTGGTAGTTACCAAAGTAATAGTTGCCTTTCCAACACAAGCAGGAGGTACGATAACATCTAACGAAGTTGCTGAAGTTGGAGTCACATCAACACTTAATCCTCCTATAAAGTTAACTTTACTAACCAAGTCAAGATTTGTACCTGTAATGGTTATTTTACCACCAGCCGTCAATGCCAAAGGAGCAATTGAAGTAATAGTTGGTTTAACATAAGTAATTGTAGCACTTGTGACAGTTTTTCCTGAATTAGTACTTAATACAACAGATCCGTCAACAGCAGTTAAAGGCACAGTCAACACCAAACTGGTAGCCGATTGAGTCGAAATCGTTCCGGCAACACCTCCACCGAAAGCAACTCCGGTTACTAAATCAAGGTTTGTACCCGTAACAGTTAAAGTCGCTCCGTTTTTAGCAGGATTTGGTGCGACCGAAGTAATCGTCGGAACAACCAAAGTCAAAGGAGATGCGGATTGAACTTGTACACCCGATTTTGCAACTAAAGTAACTTTGCCATCTTTAGCAGTAGCAGGAACAGTAACTGTAATTCCTGTTTTATCAACATTCAGAGTGAAATTGGTTACCGTCAGACCATCAGTAAAAATAATTGATTTTACCAATTGGAAATTAGTCCCTGTTATTTGTAATGCTGTCCCTGCTTTCACAGGATTAGGAGTTAAAGCGGTAATCGCCGGCAAAGTAACCTGAAGTTCTGTAGCCGTATAAACCAATACCGGTATGGCAGCACCATTCGATATGGCTACTTTTCCGGTTTTGGCTTCTGCCGGAACAGTTACGGTCAACAGTTTTCGGGTTCTTGTACCAAAGGCTGTACTGTCGACAACGACACCGTCAGAAAAAATTACCTGTTTAATTAAATTCAGATAATCTCCATTAATAGTCAGCACGTCACCTGCTTTAACAGTGGCAGGTGAAAAACTTGTTATCAGAATGGGTTCCGTAAATGTTAATGGAGTTTTAGTTGTTATATCTCCTTGTGGAGTTTTCAATACAACTAAGCCTGGCATGGCATCCTGAGGAATTGCAATTACAATTTCAGTAGAACTTTTACTAACAAAAGTAGTTATTTCGGCAGTACCTGGTAAATCAACTGCGGTTACTTTATCCATATTAGTCCCAATGAATTTCAGTTCTCCTCCACGCAAAGCAGCAGATGGACCGAAAGCATTCAATTTTACAGTGGTTAAATCCGGTGCATCAATCTTACAAGAATTGAAAAGGAAACCACTCATCAACATGCAAGCTAATAAACTTGCAGTGAAAAATTTATTTATTTTAAATCGCATAATAGTATCTTTTTATTATGTCCACTCTTTTTTACAAGAGTGGACAGGTTTTATTTATGATTATTGAGGAACAACCCGTATATTATCGATACAAATATCAGGAGTACAATCGGTACCAGTAACACCTCCTGTGTACACAAAGAAAGTCAAGCCTCCGTAATTTCCTATAGGTGCGATTGCATCCAGTACTGTACCGGCAGCATTATACTTAAATTGTGAAAGTGGAATAGTTACTGTTATCCAACCATCTGTTGTATAAGAGCCTGAATCTTTCCATGGAATCCATAATCCTCTTGGAACAGTAGCGTCACCGATATAACTGTTTGTGCCAGTTGTAGCCCAAGGAGTAAATATCATTTCAAGTGCACCAGACGACCAGGCTTTATCAACATTTACTTCGAATTTGATTACAGCTTTGCTTGGATCAATCGTAAACAAATCACCCTGTGGACGGCCATTCGCAGTTCCCCAAAGATCAAATGACCATCCATCTTCATTCCAAGCTGGAGTAGCAGCCATTGCACCCGAGAAACGCACATATTTTCCACTAATTCCGGTCGGATTAACATTATCCAGAACACCGGCACGCCAGCCGCCGTTTGCATTCGTATTATCCCAATCGAGGATGATACCACGGTTATCCAAGAACCAGAAACTGGAACGTCCGTTACCGTAAAGTGATTTTACATTAATCTGACCCGGCACAGTTGCACCGGCAGGGACTTCCACTTGAATTTGTGTTTTTGCAATACTAATAATTTTAGTAGCCGGAATATTCCCCGGGAAAATTACCTGTAACGGGATATTCGGATCATCAAGGAAATAATCACCATTAATCACTGCAGTTCCACCAACCGGTACCATTTCACATTTCATGCTATTCACAATCGGAGCAGGAACATCCACAATGAAATCATAGGATAATGTGTCGCTCGAAGTAGTAACCAAATACATTTTATTGGTTACCGTTTGAGGTATAACAGTTGTAACAGATACAATAAGTGTAGTAGAAGTTATCAAACTTGTATTTAATACTGCTTTTTGGTCATTAAACCAGACTTCTTTAATACTAGTCAGGTTTTGTCCCATAAGAGCAATTGTTGTTCCCATAAAAGCATGCGTCATTAACGAATCGCTTTTAGTCACATTCGGCAAACGAATATAATCTACAGTCGGTTTTCCTTTCGTAGATTTATAAGCATCCGGATAATCGTTGTTACATGCCGGCAGGATAACAATAGCGCTTAAAACCAGCAGCAACGTAACAATCTTTATTGTTGATTTAAAAATATTTTTCATATACTTTCTTGTTTTTTTAATAACCAATCGAACTAAAATCAAAAGGAACCGGTGCGTCTGCAAGATGTGGATTCATAGCCGCATCTGTGTCCGGGAACGGAATTTTAAAACATTTTAGATCTGCATCGTAATATTGATCTATTGCAGCAATAGGAACATTAGAAGTAACAACTTGTAATAGTGTAAGATCAGTCAGAGTTCCTTTGTTATAATCATCTATCGATGCCCAATAACCACGTTCTTGTGCATGTAATCTGTTTTCAGCATCCGTTTTGTTGTAATAACTCAACCGTACAAAATCATACCAGTTGTCACCTTCTAAAGCTAACTCCAACCGACGTTCTTTGAACATATCGTTGAAATTAAATGAAGTTATAGGAGTATAATTTTTAATACTACGGGATCGAACTGCATTTAAAGCAGCTAAAGCAGATCCATCGGAACAAGTAGTTCCATTCCCTAATACAGCTTCGGCATATACTAAATAGACATCAGCCAACCGAAGAATATGAGTTGCGTTTGAAGTCTGCATTCGTGCCATGGCTTGTCCGGATCCAATAATATTGTCATTATTATCTCCAACAATTTGTTTAACGCAATTGGCTCCTGTTGAAGATCCGTAAGTTAGTGTTGCTGTAACTCCATTTGGAAATGTTTGTGACTTGCTATTCCAATCGTATGTAAATCCACCTCTGTCAACCCAGAAATAATCATAATGGTCACCCATCATCATCATAGTTGCTTTCCTTCGGTCATCCGTGTTATTACGAGTGGCAGCAGTTTTATTGGCAGCTGTTTCTCCGAAAGTATTTTGCAGGTCAATGGTCGGACTTACCCAAGTACCCCAGGTATCGGCATATTCTGAAAAACCATTTAATGCTAAATCAGATTGTTCTGTATTTTGGCTAGTCCATTGGGTTGAAACTGTCCATTGCCATGCAATCAAACTTTCCGGGCACTTATTATTTTTTATACGGAAAATATCCGAAAAAACAGGCATTAAGGTACGACCGCTTTCATCAATCACTTTTTTGGCATACAAGGCAGCTTTTGCCAAATCATCTGCATTACGGGTACCATCGGTCGATCCGTAACCCGATTTAGTCAGATATACTTTAGCCAACAGACCATAAGCACTGTACCTGTCGATACGTCCCGGTTCATTGTGCGCAGGCAATAGCTCGATGGCTTTTTCCAATGTTTTCACAATGTAAGTATAAACATCACCGATATTATTCCTTCTCAATGAATTAGACTGTTGCGACGAAATGATCGCACTGTTATCGTGGATAATAGGCACTGCCCCGTAACAACGGACCAAAAAGAAGTAAGCCAGAGCCTTCAAGGTCATAGCTTCACCTTTTACAGTATTTTTCGTTGCTAAAGCAACATTCGGTCCTGCTTTTAAATCAATATTCTGAATAAGACTGTTACAATAACCATTAACAGACCATAAAGAAGCAGAAGCATCTTTCAATGGCTGATCGGTAGAAGACAGAACAAAAGTCTGATAAGGATCGGAAGTGCCATAATACAGGTTGCCTGCAAGACCATCTCCAATTTTCACCCACCCACGTTGAAAATCATACCAGGGCGAGTTATAAATTGGATCAACCGCCTGGAAGCATTGTGCATCCGTTTGGTAAAAACCGTCAATAGTATAACTATCTTCGGTCGGGCGATTTAAAAAAGTATCGCACGAGGTCATTGCGACCAGCAACACTGTGGCTATCGCCAAATTCTTAATATTAAGTATTTTCATATTATATTTCCTTTCAAAAAAATTAGAATGATAGATTTAAACCGACAGAGTATACTTGCGGAGATGGGTAACGTCCGTTATCCAACCCATACACATTAGAACTGGCTGTACTTGCTCCGATTTCAGGATCAAAACCTGTATATTTTGTCAAGGTATATAAGTTTTGGATATTGGTATAAATACGCAATGAACTCAGATGCAAGTTTTTTAACAGCTTCTTGTCGAAATTATATCCCAACGCAATGTTCTTAATACGAAGATAAGATCCATCCTCAATATAACGATCTGACATACGTGAATTGTTGTTTGGGTCATTTTGAATAGCACGAGGAATAGTTCCCCCCGGATTTGCAACTTTCACATTGTCAATATCATCAAACCAGTTATTTACGGTTGCTCCTGTCGAATTAACATAAGGATATATTTGAGCCGTATTAATTTCCATTAAACGGGCACGATTTGTAACAACAGCCAACTGATTATTCCACGATGACTTCATATTTGTCAAATTATTGGATGAGTAATTCAACACCTTGTTGCCAACCGAACCGTTTATAAATACGGTAAAATCAAAGTTTTTGTAATGCAAGGTATTGGTCATACCAAAAGTAAAGAGAGGCATTGGCGAACCGATATTGGTACGGTCGTATGTATCAATTTTACCATCTGGCGTTCCGTCCGGTCCGCTTATATCTGCAAATTTCAAGTCACCGGGGAATACAGAATTGGTGCGGCTGAACGATTTTCCATCCGAAGGGCTCTTTTCCTGAGTTGGGCTGTTTAAAATATCAGCTTTATCCTGAAAAATACCAACGACTTTATATCCGTAGAAATTATAAAGCGGTTGGCCGATTTCAGTTCTGGTTACCGGGTCACTCCATTGTCCATATCCTTCGATAGCTGAATTCGGAGTACCATCCAATGCAACCAGGGTATTTTTGTTCAAAGTGACCTGAGCTTCTGTATCCCATTGGAATGCACCTGTAAAATTATGAGTAGTCAATGCAAATTCCAATCCTTTATTGTCAATGGTTCCATAGTTTCCATTTGGAGGCCATAACATACTAGATGGGTTTCCTCGCGTTCCCATATAGGAAGGCAATTGCATCCCCATTAACATATCGCGCGAGACTTTATCGTAGGCATCCACAATGAATTCAATCCGGTTATCCAGAAAACCAAAGTCCAACCCAATGTTGGTTTGTTCCTGGGTTTCCCATTTAATATAAGGATTAGCAATATTGCGTTGACGATAACCTATTCCTAAACCTGTAGCCATGGTCGAAATAGTAGTACCCCAACCGTATCCTCCGATATTTTGGTTACCGGTTTGTCCCCACCCAAGGCGTAATTTCAGATTACTGATAGTCGGTTTTATTGCTTCCATAAAATTCTCATTGGTGATTCTCCACGAAGCAGCTGCCGAATGGAACGGTGCCCAACGATTGAGAGGTCCAAAGTTTGACGAGGCATCTTCACGGAAAGTATAAGTTGCATAATACTTATCATTGTAATTATAGGTTCCACGGGCAAATACCGATATGGCAGCATAACTCCCAAATCCCGAACCAATTGTAGCAGATTTTGGATCTCCCAAACTTGGATTATGAATCGTGTTGTCGGGCAAAGCACTATTTCCAATAGATTGATATTTCCAACTTGATTCAGTAGTTTCCTGACCTAACATCGCGGTTAGTTTATGTAAACCAAAACTATTCGAATAAGTTAAGTAGTTTTTTACCTGCCAAAATAAATTATCGTTGTGTTGTTTTGTGTCGTTGTTAATAGTACGTGACCAACTTCCGTATGTTGCTTGTGGCAAAAAACGTTCGGCATCAGAGCCTCCGTTTTCAAAAGCAAATTCAGAGTGAAGAATCAATGATTTCAGGAACGAAATATCAAAAAAGATATTACCGTTTAATGAAGTCCGTTGTAATAAATTTAGTTCATCCAGCGCCTTTGCAATTGGATTTATACGTGATGCAACGCCTTCGCGCGATATACTGGTATAATTACCGTTTATATCATAAATAGGTACATCCGGAGTTGACAACAAACCGATATTGATAATACCTTCATCACTGTCGGCTAAACCCAATTTTTCGTTTGTACTCGAATAATTTAAGTTTACACCCAGCTTTAACCATTTTTTCAGTTGAGCATCCAAATTAGTACGGAACGAAAAACGGTCAAAATTGGTACCTACAATAGTACCTTGTTGTCCCAAATAAGCTCCTGAAACAAAATACCTCAATGCATCAGTTCCACCAGAAGCGCTTATTGAATGACTTTGTATTGGTGCTGTCTGGAAAACCGCATCTTGCCAATTTGTTCCAACACCTAATATAGAAGGATCACCAAATTCATTACGGACATCACGTCCTGATGTTTCAGAAGCCATATCATTGCTGAATTCAGCAAATTGACGTAGATTCATTACATCCAACCGTTTTACCTGGCGTTGAATACCATACATCCCTTCATAGGTAAATTTGGCTTCACCGGCTTTACCATGTTTAGTGGTTACCAAAATAACCCCGTTAGATCCTGACGAACCGTAAATAGCGGTTGCAGAAGCATCTTTCAAGATTTCCATTGAAATAATGTCAGAAGGATTAATAGTTGAAAGAGGAGAAATAGTAGAGGTTGACCCATTACCCAATGCATCACCCAACCCGTAACTAGATCCTGAATGTCCATGAATTTGAACAGGAACACCATCGATTACATAAAGAGGTTCAGCATTAGAATTAATGGTGCTTTGACCACGTACCCGAATTGATACCGATGAACCCGGAGCTCCTGAAGTTTGAACTGATGTTACACCAGCTACGCGACCTTGTAATGCCTGATCCATATTCGTAATAATGGAGCCTTTCAGTTTATCTTCGCCTACCGAAACGGAAGCACCCGATAAGTCGCTCTTCTTCATCGTTCCATAACCAACTGCTACAACTTCGTCCAACTGGTGTGAATCTGATTGAAGTTTGACATTGATCACCCGACCTTTAGCTTGAATTTCTTGTTTTTCCATCCCAATATAGGAGAAAACAAGGGTAGAACCTTGGGATGTGTTCAGGCTGTATCTCCCTTGCACGTCTGTTGCCGTTCCAATCGTTGAACCTTTAACAAGCACCGAAACTCCAACCAGTGGACTTCCATCACTTGCATCAGTCACAACTCCCGAAACAGAAAGATTCTGCTGAGCAGAAACTAAGCATACTCCAAAAAGGAGCAATACCCATAGAAAAATGATTTTTCTTTTCATGGAATTAAATTTAATATTTGAAGGTTAATTATATTTTTCGAAATTACATATTCCGACAATGCAAAAATAGAGTATCATACTCAAGAAAAAACATATTTTTTTATCCTATTATGATACTTTTCCTACCATTTTTCATCCTTTATTTTGATTTTAGAGGATTGAAAGAGTCATAACTTATGATTTTCTATCGTTGGAAGTCGTTATATCGTCATTTGGAGAGTGTTAAAAAAGAGTTATAGTTGCATTCAAACGTGCAATAGTTCGTTCAATCTATTGCAAAATATTTGTTTATTAGACATATAAGTTGTTATACATTTTGTTCGCTCATTGTATATTATTGTATATTAATGTTTTACCATGAATCTTTAAAATATAACCTTTAAGGAAATTAAGCGTTAAATTCAATTGTGATTCAAGAAAAAAAAAGTTTTTATCATAAATGAATTGCGATGTGATTTTTTTTTTAGAAATCTTCATAAGAATATTAGTAGGATAATTAAATATCACTACTGGTTAATATGGATTATTTGTGTTAATTAATTTTGTTTATAGTTTTTACAAAGTACATATAAACAATAAATTAGTACGATCAAAAAAATAATTGAAATTTTTTTTTGAACATTCGGTCTTTAGAATCATTATAAATAAGTAACTTTGCAGCCAAAAATCATAAATATAAATTCCGTTGAAATTATCTGAACTCAATACAGGAGAAAAAGCATCCATTGTGAAAGTAATGGGACATGGAGGATTTCGAAAACGCATTGTTGAAATGGGTTTTGTAAAAGGGAAAGTAGTGCAGGCAATTTTGAATGCACCGCTAAATGATCCAATAAAATACAGCGTAATGGGTTATGAAGTTTCACTGCGCCGTAGCGAAGCCTCATTAATTGAAATTGTTAGTGAAGAAGAAGCCCGTAATCTGAAATCTGCAGAGATTGACAGAACTGCATTTGTTGACGAAGAAGAAGTTCGCAGAATGGCATTAAAACAAAGGAAACAGATATGTGTGGCGTTAGTCGGAAATCCAAATTGCGGAAAAACTACTTTATTTAATTTTGCTTCGGGTGGTCATGAACATGTAGGAAACTACGGGGGTGTGACAGTTGATGTCAAAGAAGGACATTTTGAGTTTCAAGGGTATACTTTTACGTTGGTAGATTTACCCGGTACCTATTCTTTATCAGCTTATTCGCCCGAAGAAAAATACGTCAGAGAATATATATCTGATAAGATGCCCGATGTAATTATTAATGTTGTTGATAGCACAAACCTTGAACGGAATTTGTACCTCACCACTCAATTGATTGACATGAATGTGCGTACCATTGTGGCTCTCAATATGTATGATGAATTTGAACGTAGCGGTGATAAACTAGATTATAAGAGTCTCGGAAAACTACTTGGAATTCCGTTTGTTCCAACTGTAGCCAAAAAGAAGATTGGAATTGATGAACTGTTTCGAACAGTGATTAAATTATACGAAGGAAGTGATATCGTAAATCCTGAAGGAATTTTGATTTCTTCGATTAAGGACGATAATTTGTTGGACGACTATCATCACAAAATAGAAATTCATCATCAACACGATAAAAAACACAATTCATCGGACTTTGTCGGGGTTCATAAAGTTCACGAAACTGCTCGTCATATTCATATAAATCACGGTATTGAAATTGAAAAAAGCATTACTCGTCTGAAATTGCCAATTGCTCAAAACTCTTCTTTGCGCGATGCATATTCCACTCGTTTTCTTGCCATTAAATTACTTGAGAAAGATAAAGAAGTTGATACCATAATTCAAAAACTACCTAATGCCGATGAGATAATTAATTTACGTAATGAAGAAATTAAACGTATTAGAATTGAATTACATGAAGATGCTGAATCGGCAATTACAGATGCAAAATATGGGTTTATTGCAGGGGCATTAAAAGAAACGTTAATCGACGGAAAGAAAAAACAGAAACATAAACGAACTTCACGAATTGATGCAATAGTTACCCATAAATATTGGGGTTACCCCATCTTTCTGTTGTTTATTTTCACTATGTTTCAATCTACTTTTACGCTTGGGCAATATCCAAAAGACTGGATTGGTGCCGGAGTGAACTGGCTTGGTAATTTGATTCAGAATTCAATGGCTGAAGGCTCATTGCGTGATTTGTTGGTTCATGGAATCATCGGTGGAGTAGGTGGCGTCATTGTTTTTTTACCGAATATTCTGATTCTGTATTTCTTTATTTCATTAATGGAAGATTCGGGTTATATGGCTCGCGCAGCTTTCATTATGGATAAAATCATGCATAAAATGGGGCTTCACGGCAAATCATTTATCCCATTAATCATGGGATTTGGATGCAATGTGCCGGCTATTTTAGCTACCCGAACGATTGAAAACAGAAACAGCAGGATGATAACCATTTTAATAAATCCGCTGATGTCATGCAGTGCTCGTTTGCCGGTTTATTTATTGCTGGCAGGAGCATTTTTTCCAAGTCATGCCGGATTAGTTTTATTCGGAATTTATATGACCGGAATTGTATTGGCAGTTATTATTGCACGACTTTTAAAACGGTTTATGTTTTCGAAAGACGAAACGCCATTTGTCATGGAATTGCCACCTTATCGCGTCCCAACCATGAAATCTATGTTCAGTCACACGTGGAAAAAAGGAGAGCAATACTTAAAAAAAATGGGAACAATCATTTTGATTGGTTCTATTATTGTCTGGTTTTTAGGATATTATCCTCGATCAGAAAACTACAGAAATTTGACTGCAACCGAACAAATGGCACAACAGGAAAAATCGTATATCGGTCAAATAGGTCATTTTATTGAACCTGCTATTTCGCCGCTCGGATTCGACTGGAAAATTGGTGTTTCATTATTGTCGGGCGTTGCCGCTAAAGAAATTGTGGTTAGTACTTTAAGCGTTTTGTATACAGGTGAAAGTGATTCGCATGTCAGTTCACTTTCGCAACGCTTACAAACTGAAGTTAAGCCGGATGGAAATCCTTCATTTACACCCGTCATTGCGTTGGGAATGATGCTATTTGTTTTGATCTATTTCCCATGCCTTGCCACAATTGTTGCTATTAAAAACGAAACAAACAGTTGGGGTTGGGCGTTATTTGCTGCAGGATATAGTTTGATACTGGCCTGGTTGGTCGCTTTTGGTGTATTTCAAATATTTGGATAAAAATTATGCAAGATTTAATCGTAATATTAATTGGTGTCGGTGTTTTCGGCTATGTTGGATGGAAAATCTATAAAACCATTACACGTAAACCAAGTCCCTCGGATAAATGCCTTGGTTGCACAGGCTGTGCGCTGAAAGTGGATGTAAATTGTAAGATTAAATAATTTAAATCTAAATATATTTCTGGGTGTATTTTCTTTTCCGAATTATTTGGTAAGAAATTCCAAAAATCAGTAGTAAGCTTAACGGAATTAATACATTAGCCAACTGCCAGGTAATTCTATCTTTGTTGGTAATTTTTTTGTTCAACAACCTCAACTTTAAGGTTCTGGAACGCAATTGCATCCAACCATCATTGTCGGCAAGATAAAGAACAGCATTTTGGATAAATTCTTTATTACCAAATTGTTGGTTCATGTACCTGTCAAATCCAAGCGGAATAATTGTGCTGTCTTTTGCGGTAATTTCATTTCGGATAATATCGCCATCAGCAACCACAATTTGACGAGTTTTCAAACTCTTTTGTTTGATTGGTAATGTGTTTGTCAAGCCCTTTGGTGTCATTCTATTGGCAAAGTCCGATTCGAAAATCCCTTCCATTGCCACTGCCACCGGCACATAACCGAGGTTAAAATACGCTTTCTCATTCGCTTTCGGTTTTTGACTTAAATCGATTGTAGTTGGAGTTCGAACAACATGCGTATTATCCGAAGTTGCCAGAAGTAATTGATAGTTAACCTGTTTGTTATCACCCACTAAATCAATCTCGGAACATAATTCGGAACGAACTTCAGTAATATTGCGAGTGACGGGATGTTCGGGTGATGTCAGAAGCAAAGGAGCAAAATACCAGGGAGTTGGCTCAAAATGAGGTGTGGCATTTGCCGCGGCAATATTCACCGGAACCGAAGCACATTGTACATCTTGCAGTAAAACAGGGTTGATACGTACACCATAACGGAAAAGTTGATCATTCAGATTAACATCCAATTCCATAGCCGGTGAAAGACCTGTCGCTGACAAATTTTCTTTGGAAATTCGAACGCCATCAATTAACCATAAAACCCGACCACCATGCATAATATATTGATCGATAATGAATTTATCGGATTCGCTGAAAGGTTTAGTCGGTTTAGCAATGATAACCACTTTGTAATTTGAAAGAACATCTGCATTACTTCCCAAAACCCCACGATCTATCTGAAAATACCGACTCAATGCTTTACAGATGTCATAGGTTTCAGGTTCGGAAAGTTCACCATGTCCTTCGATAAAAGCAATCTTCGAGACTTCAGTATTTACCAATCGGCGAATGCCATCAGTGATTTCAAATTCCAGATTTTCGATGGAAATATTTAAATTTTCTTCACCTGAATTTTCCCGAATATTTTTTAGCAGACAAACAGGAATCTTTTTTCCTTTGTAACTTATTTCAATCCAAGGAAAAATGATTTTCTGAATGGATTTTCCCTCTTTGTCGCGTTCATAAACGGCTGTTGGAGTCAATCCCTGCGCTTCAAGTTCGGCATATTTCTTTTCGCGCTTCTGAGGTGTTTCTGCCAACGATGGATTTTCAAATTTTACAAATATACTTTTATTTGAATAAATAGATAATTCATCTAATAATTCGGCAGTCGAATTTTTCAAACGTTGAAATCCCGGATTCAAATCACCATCCAGATATACAGTTACTTTAATTGGAGAATCAATTTCTCCCATCAGATTTTTTGTTTGTTCCGCGATGCTGTATCGTTTGTCGGAAGTTAAATCTATTCGAGAAAAATAGAAAAATGAGATTATAGAAAGTGCTAATAAGCAGATATAAATCAGTGTGTTTCGATAATTTCGAATTTTCATAGAAGAATCATTGAGCTAAAGTGGAAATGATTGAAAGTGAATACGTTGATAATTTTATTCTTTATTTCTGTTGTTGCAAAGATAAGCAATTTTTCAAAGCGATTTGAATTTTCTATTTTAAATACATTAAAATGTCATTATCTAAAATAGTTTTTTTAAAATGAAAATGAGCAACTTGGATAAGTATTAAAGTATACAATATTATATAGTTTGCCTTAAAAAACCTTATTTCTATTTAGCAGACTATTTGCTTGTTGAAAGGGTGGATTAATTTTATTATCTTTGCCAATCTGTAAAGAATTCTGTTGCTCAATGTGAAATTTCTGACATTCAGATTGTTGAGTAAGAATGCAATTCCTAAGGGGTTTTTGAAAAAAGCTACAACCATTACAAAAATAATTTTTTCTAAAATATGGGTAAAATAATCTCGTTAGCTAACCAAAAAGGTGGAGTTGGAAAAACCACAACAGCCATAAATTTAGCTGCCTCACTGGCCACTTTGGGTAAAAAAGTATTATTGATTGATGCCGACCCGCAAGCCAATGCTTCATCGGGATTGGGAATTGATATTCGCTCGCTTGAATTTACAATTTATGAATGTTTGATTGATGATGTTCCGCCTACTCAGGCTATACATCCCACCGCAGTGGAAAATCTCTATATTTTGCCATCACATATTGACTTAGTTGGTGCTGAAATTGAAATGTTGAATATGGATAATCGAGAACGGGTGATGAAAAACATTCTGACTCCATTAAAATCGCTTTATGATTATTTGTTGATTGATTGTTCTCCTTCGTTGGGATTGATAACCGTTAATGCACTTACAGCTTCCGATTCAGTCATTATTCCCGTTCAGTGTGAGTATTTTGCCCTCGAAGGAATTAGTAAGTTGCTGAATACTATAAAAATAATAAAAAGCAGATTAAATACTGCATTGGAAATTGAAGGTTTCTTGCTTACCATGTATGACAATCGGTTGCGGTTGGCAAATCAGGTTTATGCTGAAGTTAAAAAACATTTCCAGGGAATGGTATTTGAATCGGTTATCGCCCGGAATGTACGTTTGAGTGAAGCTCCAAGTCATGGGAAACCGGTTTTAATGTATGATTCAGAATCAAAAGGATCGTCAAATTACATGGATTTAGCAAAAGAATTAATTGCAAAACACAAAAAAGTAAATTAATTCATTCATTGTAAATGAAATAATTGATAGAAAGCTACGTTTTCGAAATACGATATGGCAAAAAATATTACCGGATTAGGAAGAGGTTTGGGTGCATTGTTAGACATCGAAAGCATCATTACAAGTGGTTCTTCATCAATAAATGAAGTGGAACTGGATTTGATTTTTCCGAATCCTAATCAACCCCGCAGTCATTTTGATGAAGAAACTTTGACTGAATTAGCTACTTCAATTCGTGAATTGGGCGTTATTTCTCCAATAACATTACGCAAAAACGACGATGGCACCTATTTAATTATTGTAGGTGAACGCAGGTTAAGAGCTTCAAAGCAAGTTGGTCTGAAAACCATTCCTGCATACATTAAAACGGCTGCTGATGAACAGGTTATGGAAATGGCGTTGATTGAAAACATTCAACGCGAAGACTTAAATGCCATAGAAATTGCACTGACTTTTTATCGATTGATGGAAGAATATAAACTAACTCAGGAACGATTAAGTGAACGGGTTGGCAAAAAACGAGCTACCATTGCCAACTATTTGCGGTTGTTGCGTTTGCCGGCTGAAATTCAAATGGGAATTAAAGATAAAAAAATTGATATGGGTCATGCCCGTGCCATTTTAGGCTTATCTGAACCTGTCGATCAATTGCATTTGTATGAATCAATTCTTAAAAATGATTTTACCGTCAGAAAAGTTGAAGAATTAGTAAGATTATATTTGGAAACAGGTAGTTTTGATTCTAAAGTTAAGGCCACAACAATTAATCCTATTAAAAGTCTTCCCGAGTTTGAAGATTTACAAGCACAATTGAGTCAGGTTTTTGGTACAAATGTTCAATTTGCATGCAATCCGGAAGGAAAGGGAAAGATAACGATTCCTTTTGAAAACGACGAGGAATTGGCACGGATAATGGAATTGTTCGATAAAATTTAATTGATTTTTTGTGTATAAAATCGTAAACATACTTGTTTTTTTTATTTTCCTGATGTCGGTAGGTATACAGGCTCAGGTTGACACAACAAAGACTAAAATAAGAAAAGACACCATTGCGCGCCTTTACGAAAAAACCATCATTCCAGAAAAGGTTATAAAAGCCAATGATCTAAAGTTAGAACCCTTTAAACCGGATCCTATAAAAGTTGTGTGGATGGGAGCCATAATTCCGGGATATGGTCAGATATTGAATAGAAAATATTGGAAATTACCAATCGTTTATGGTGGTTTTTTGGGATGCGCTTATGCTATTTCATGGAATTCAACGACATTTCAAAGCTATTTGACGGCGTATCAGGATATACTGAGTAATGATCCGACAAAAACCAGTTATTTGCAAATAATACCTAAAGGAAGAACCATCGATTCATATGGTGGCATGGAATCATTTAAAGCGATTTTAAAATCAAAACAAGATGTTTATCATCGTTACCGCGATTTAAGTATCATTGCATCAGTTGGTTTTTATGCGTTAACAATCATTGATGCTTTTGTCGATGCACAATTATACGATTTCGATATTAGTCCCGATTTATCAATGCATTTTCAGCCGACTTTTCTGAAAAATGATTTAGGTGTTCCGAATACATTGGCAATGCAATGTAGTATTAGTTTAAAATAGATTGATTTCAATTAGAATTTTTTTTACAAATGAATTTTAAAACCTTTCTTGCAACCTGTATATTATTGATTATTAGTTCCACATTTGCTTTTTCACAATTAATGAAAAATGCGGATGTAGAACCAACAGATAAAACTTTGATGTCAGATTCCACATTAACTGTTCCTGCCGAATTCGACAATACGTTGGATTTTATGTTGCAATCATGGGTAATTCAACGTTCAAGTCCTTCAAATTGCATATCGAGTAATGATGTGCTAAGCGTTTCAGATTCTGTTTATAAACTTCGTTTGTCGAAAATGCCATGTTTAATGGAAATGCCTTTCAATCCTACAGTTCGTTCATTTATTGATATTTATACAGTTCGAAAACGCCGGCAGGTTGAATATATGTTGGGGCTGAGCAATTATTATTTCCCACTTTTTGAACAGGTTTTAGGAGCAAACAACTTGCCATTGGAATTGAAATATCTTTCGATCATTGAATCGGCTCTGAATACTACTATCGTATCACGCATGGGAGCAGCAGGTTTATGGCAATTGATGATTGGTACCGGCAGAATGTATGGTTTGGAAATCAATAGCTTGGTTGATGAGCGATTGTCACCGGTTAAAGCAACAAATGCAGCAGCTCATTTTTTAAAAGATTTGTTTTCTATTTACGGTGATTGGAATTTAGTTATTGCATCTTATAATTGTGGTCCGGGAAATATAAATAAAGCTATAAGAAGATCAGGCGGAAAACGCGATTATTGGGCAATTTATCCTTTTTTGCCTAAAGAAACAAGAGCTTATGTCCCTGTTTTTATTGCAGCTAATTATTCGATGCATTATGCTTCCGAACATAATTTGTGCGCGGCAATTGTAAATATGCCAGTGCTTACAGATACTGTAATGGTTCATAAACGCATTCATTTAGTGCAAATTGCTTCGGTTTTGAATTTGCCAATTGAAGAAATCCGGTTGTTAAATGCACAGTACAGAAAAGACATTATCCCAGGAGATATAAAACCCTATGAATTGTGTCTGCCGCTTAATTATGCAAACACTTTTATTGAAAAAATTGATCAGATCGTAGCTTATAAAGCCGATGAATTAATTAACGTTCGAAGAAGCGAAATAGAAATCCAACAAGCATCTGAGAGTATAGTTCCCGGAGGATTGGGTAAAGTAATCTATTACAAAGTAAAACGCGGTCAGACTTTAGGAAATATAGCTGCGAAATATGGAATTTCGGTCAAGAAATTAAAAATGTGGAACCATATTAAAGGTTCAAACATCCGAACCGGACAACGTTTGAAGATTATTAAATAGTAGGTAGTAGGTAGTTTTTAGTAGGTAGTTATTAGTCGGTAGTCGATAGTTAAATATAAATTGGCTGAATTCAATTAATTAACTTTATAAACCAATCAACATTTAAACAATTATAAAGGAACAATGGAAAAACTTTTTTATTCTATATCTGAAGTTGCCGGCATGTTTGGGGTAAATCAGTCTAACCTGCGTTTTTGGGAAAAAGAATTCAAACAACTTAAACCCAAAAGGAACGAAAAAGGAACTCGCTTTTATTCGTTGGAAGACATTCAGGTAATCAAACAGATAATTTATCTGGTAAATGAACAAAAACTGACACTTGACGGTGCAAGGCGCAAATTAAGTCAGAAAAAGGATGTGATTGCCAAACAACAAGAAGTAGTAGAACGATTGAAAACAATAAAAATGGAATTACTCGGAATTTCAAATGCATTAACGATAGAATGATAATTACAAATTACATTATTCAAATGAAAAATTCAATTTTCATAACTTCAGTTTGTCTTCTGTTTTGCCTCACATTCCAACCCCTTTCGGCTCAAAAAAATCCGAAAAATGTTATTTTTCTCATTGGTGACGGCATGGGAATTGCTCAGGTTTATGCCGGAATGGTGGCAAATGGAAATCACTTAGAATTAGAACGTTGCACGTACAGTGGATTTTCTAAAACCTATTCGTCCAATAAATTTACAACCGATTCGGGTGCCGGTGGAACTGCTTTAGCCTGTGGAGTGAAAACAAAAAACGGTATGATTGGTATGAATCCTGATTCTGTGGCTGTTCAATCCATTTTGGAGCTGGCATCTAAAAACAATTTATCTACTGGAATAGTGGTTGCTTGCGCAGTGACTCATGCTACTCCGGCTTCATATATTGCCCACCAGGTAAACAGGGATATGTATGAGGAAATTGCAACCGATTATCTAAAAACGAATATTGACGTTTTTATAGGCGGTGGACGTAAGTATTTTGAAGACAGAACGGATAATCGTAATCTGACTAATGAGTTGAAAGCTAAAAATTATCAGATAGCTTATACTTTGAAAGATGTGAAAGCCGTTAAAATAGGGAAACTAGCCGGTTTACTCTACGATGATCAAAATCCGGGAATACCCGAACGTGGCACTATGTTACCGGATGCAACCGAAGCCTCGATTAATATTTTGAGCAATAATAAAAAAGGATTTTTCCTGATGGTGGAAGGCTCTCAGATTGATTGGGCAGCGCATGACAATAATACACAACAGATTATCAAAGAGATGCTTGATTTTGATCAAACCATCGGTAAAGCACTTGATTTTGCAAAAAAGGATGGAAATACATTAGTTATCATTACGGCCGACCACGAAACTGGTGGAATGACAATTCTGGATGGTAAATTCGGTTCAGATATGCTGAAAGCTGCTTTTACAACTAAAAGTCATTCAGGTGTTCCTGTTCCGGTTTTTGCTTACGGGCCAGGTGCTGAAAACTTTTCCGGCTTTATGGAAAATATAAGTTTCAAAGGCAAAATAGAAAAACTGTTGAAGTTGAAGAAATAAGTTGAAATAAAAGGAATAAAAGAAAGTGAGGGGAACCTCACTTTTTTTGTTAGAACCTAATGTAACGTGAGTTCAACATAATCAATGCCCTATTAATAATAAGGGGAAATCATTTTTATAATAAATTCTAATAAGGGTTTTCCGGATAAAACGATCACGAATAGTTTGTTGAAAAGCCCTTAATAGTAAATAAAACAATAAAATTCAGAAGATTTGTAACCCTTATTAATATTTTGACCTTTCACAGAAAATTATATCTAATTCACGTTAATGCATTATTTCATTTTATCCTGCAACCATTTCTCCAAATCGACAACTTCATCCAACTTCAATCGTTTTTTAATTTTCTTCCGGCGGTTATACATTGTATTTTTACTCATATCCAACAGATTACACGAATTGGAGATATTTATTTTTAAGCTAATAAGCGCAATTACTACACAATCGGTATCGGTAAGCTCGGTAAATTTCTCTTTTAGTTTTGCAATTCGGCTTTCAAACAGATTATCAACCTCTTTAATAAAATCCGGCCAGTCTTTTTCGGATAATGTAGATTGTTTTGTGATCTCTTCCAGAAATTGTTCCCTTTTCCCCTGAGTCATTAAACCTTTAGTTAATCTATTAAACGCCAATGTGTTTTCAATTTTATTTTGAACCTTAGAGAGCAATAATTCCCTTTTTTGGTGGTTTTGAATCTCTGTTGTTTCATTATTAAATTTTAAACGTTGTTTTTCAATTTCATCATCAGCCTGTTTTTGTTTAGACCTGTTTCTGATAATAAGAAATAGTACCAATATTATCAAAAAACCAACTGCCAGAAATGCAATCCAGATTATTTTAGTCTGATTATCAATTTTCAACACAGTATTTTCTTCCTCTTTTATCGTCAAGTCGTATTGCTTATCAATAATGTGAAGTTGACTAGTCATTTTCTTTCTAAAGATTGAATCTCTTAATAGGTATGACTGTTCAAGATAATAGTATGCTTTTTTATAATCATTCTGATGATGTGCAATCTTTGCAGCTGCCTGTAGTCCGATTATTTTGTAGGGTGAATTGTGAGTATCCAATAGCGATATTTTGAGATAATAATTTGCTGAATCAATTTTATTAAGCTTCGTATAAATGTATGCTAAATAGGCACCATAGTAGTAACGTTGATCAGGGAAATAACTAAATCCTTTCAATAAATACTCTTTGGACAGGGCATAATCCTTATCGTATAATAATTCACCTTGATTAGCCTGTATATAGTAATAATTAGTTGAATCACCTGTTTCTTTTGACAGTTTCAGAGCCTTATTTGAGTAATATAGAATACTATCCAATGGAAAATTTAGTTGATAATACATTATGGATATATCACGATATGCATAAGCTTTGTATTTATTATCTCCAGATTGATTAAAAAATACCAGCGATTTGCGGAAATAATTTAGTGAATAATTGTACATTTCGTCTTGCATACAAATATATCCCAAACTAAATTGTACCAGCCCTTTTATTTTATTTTCAACCGTCTTGGCTAATGCATTCTCTGCTTCCTTATAAGCTTCCATCGCATCTTTGTTTTTCAAAAACGATTCGTAAACGTAACCCAGCAGATAATATGCAGTTCCGCTTTGTTTATTCAACTTACTGTTCTTGTAATAATTTACCGCAATCCTAATTAAACTATCGGATGTAATTTTCTTTTCAAGTTTATATTGAGTATATGTGTATTGAAGGCACCAGGCTGCATAGTCCGCTTCGGGTAGTTTTTCGGGATGAGTGATTGAAGTTAATAGTTTATAAGCACTATCAGGAGCAGTATCTAATGACTTTTCAGCCTGTAGAATAATATCATTTCTGGTATAGTGTCGTTCACACGAGAAGAAAAATAAAACAATAAGAATAAGCCAGTAATTTTTCATTGGAATTGGATATCAATAATCAGGTTTCGTAAAATAGATTTGAATATTGTAAAAGTTGAATCGTTAAATTGACTATTATTTCGGACATATTTATATGCCATACCAATATATTTTTCTTTCGAGTCATATAACGCTCATTATATGATGTTTATATTTGTCCTTTTGCCTTGCCGTACCACACTTTTTTTTGCTGAAACAAATAAGTCTTTATAATTTTGGGTACAAATTTAATTAAAATTATTCAAACTTAAAAAAACAATTTCTATGAAACGTTCAATTCTATTTTCATTTTTACTTGTACTATTGACAAGTAATGTTTTTGCTTCAACAACAGAAGTTTTATTATTTATAAACCCAACCCTTCCGGGACCAAAACCACATTCTCTTACTTTTATTCCTGTTAGTGCCACTATTAGTGAAACTGAATTATCAGTTTATTTTGAATCATCGGTTGGCAATGCAATTATTACGGTGTATGATGACGATAATAATATAGTATCACAAGAAACGGTGGACACCGATTCAACCAGGGAAGTTTATATACCTTCCGGCACGTGGGTGAGTGGTAATTACACGATAACTGTTAGCTATGGTACGACTGATCTGATTGGTGAGTTTCAAATGGAATAACAAATAAACATATAAATGAGTGGTGCAGTCAATTTGAATAGAGTGAACAACGACCATTTGTCTTTATAACCTTAACCTAATATAAATAACAGACAAATTCAACTTAATCTCAACATTGACTGTACCGCTTCTATATTAATTCTGTTGCACACTGACCGAAACATCAGGGTATAGAACCAAAACCAATTGCTATTTTAATAAAACCAATTGGAATTAAAACAAAATTAATTGGAATTAGAACAAGACCAATTAGAATTAGAACAAGACCAATTAGAATTTGAACAATACCAATTAGAATTAGAACAAAACTAATTAGAATTAGAACAAAACCAATTAGAATTTGAACAAAACCAATTAGAATTAGAACTAAACCAATTGGAATTGAACAAAACCAATTAGAATTAGAACAAAACCAATTGGAATTAGAACAAAACCAATTAGAATTTGAACAAAACCAATTGGAATTGGAATAAATTCATTGAGATGAATCAAATATGTTAAACAATTAATTAAAAAAAGTATGAAGAAAGATCATGTAGTTCTTGATTTTGTGAAAGAGCCGGTTGCTCAAAAAATCGAAACCGGACGCAGTGTAGAAACTAAAATGAGGCCCAATCCGATTTTTGCGAATCCGGATGTGCCTTTTGATGACTTAAAGGCAAGTACCGACTTGCTTGAAACACGGTATGTAGCGGCACTTAATGGAGGCAAAGAAGCAACTGCCCTTCTGCATCAGACCGAAGAAGACTGGGTAAACAAGATGCGTTTGATAGCTCGTTTTGTCGACCGTATTGCCGATGGTGACAGCGCCATCATTCTGGGTGCCGGTTTTAGTCTTGCCAAACAACCTGCTCCTTCTGTTCGTCCTGAATTTAGTGTGGAACTGGGTGAAAAATCCGGTTCGGTACTTATTCATCACAAACGTGTTGATGGTGCCCATTCGTACATTTGGCAGCAAAGTGTAGATGGTGACAATTGGACAACTGCACAAACAACCACTCAAGCATCGGTTGAACTCACCGGACTTACTCCCCTTACCAAATATTGGTTCAGGGTGGCAGCAGTTACGATAGAAGGGACAGGTGCTTTTTGCGACCCCATCATGCAGGTGGTGATTTGACCTCCATAAACAAAGGGCTTTTCATTTACGCTGACCTCACGGATATTCAATTAAAAAATATATGCTTCTGTGATGTTTTCTTGTCTGTTTGCTGAAAAGAAGGCAGGTCGTACGGACCTGCCTAACCTTGAAAGACAAAAGGCTGTAATACATCTCATTTTTTTTGATTGAAAGGAAATCAGTTGATTTTTTATTCAATAATCAAGGCTTTATTACTTACCTATAGGGTAATTTAACGTGAGTTTGATTTAAAATTAGTTGCAATTCAACACAGTATGATTCCATCAGCCTTAATCCCCCGACAAACCTACCTGTACAATAATCAGGATATTATCTTTCTAAACAAAGATAGAAACGATTATTATTATTTTATAGTAACCGCGTTTGAACCGCTTTTAGCCCTGACTTCCCATGAAGTACAGCAAGAAGTAACTTTTAACAGTACCCCGTCCGTCGAGCCGGATATGCCCTTTAATTAAATGATCAAAGTTTTGTATTACGAGGAACCAACGGTCAGCGTTGCTAATTGTATTCCGAAAAACCTACCTATACAGAATAGATATTAAATAAAATTTACTAAATTTGTGGAGTTATATTTAGCATAAATGGATATAAATACTTTAAGAAGTTTTAATTGAATTAATCGGATTACAAATCCTTATAATACAGTAGGTTGGAATTGCAAATTCCAACCACAGGAATGACCATTTGTACATCTTATTAAGTTTGTGTATATCCGGTAGGATGGGGCATAGTACCGGTGAGTTTTGAGAAATTCTAATAAATATAACAACCAAAGCCCAGCTGCTAACACACACTTCGGTCGATAGTAGCAAGCCGATAAAAAAAGAAGAAAAGACAGCCTTTATTAAAAATTAGATTTATTTTCATTCCTACCCAACCTTTAAGAATAAAAAGTTAGTATATATTGGTAGAAATCCAAATTGAAAATTTTAAATTTACGATTATGAAACCGAAAAAACTATTAATGTTCTTATCATTAGCATCTCTAATGCTAATCAGTTGCAACCAAATTGAAAATGTAGTTTCATCCACTATGGATGCCTCTAAAACTTCCAATATCAAGAAAGGGGAACCTGTGATATTTAAGTTTAACAGCATTCCTGATAGTAGTAATGTAGTATGGAAAGTAACACCTTATGAGGGCGTGACTTTAAAAGCAGATGGAAGCAAGGCTTCGGCGTTATTTAGCCAAGCCGGCAGTTATAGTATAAATGCTACTTATGGGAATGCAGTTGTAAAAACGAACGTGCTTGTTATTGACAGCGTGTATAATCCTACCGTGAATAGTCTTACACCACTTGTAAGTGGCGAAACGTTGAATGTAACGGCTATTATTAACGACAGCTCATCTGTAGGAAAACCTGATATACTGCTTACGTTAGTTTTTACCACTTCTAATAAGTACAACTGCCTGAACAATTTCTTACTTGTTAAGCTTGCTAAGACCGACCCTTTGAGTGAAATAATATCGTTTGATGGCGTTTTTACTCCTGATTCCAAATTCTGTTCGGCAGGTGAAAAAGTGGCAGAGGGTTCAGTAACATGCACATTCTTTATCACAAATTCAACAACCAATAGCCTTGAAATATCGCTCGGCGGAAAATCGTACAAAGGTTATTATTATGTTTCAAACAAGCAGTTATATATTTACTGGCCTTATACCACTGGAATTATATTTAATAATGCTGTTGTAATAAACAATGGTAATAATGCCAATGGTTTCGATGTAGACAACCCAGATGTAACTTTGTTTGTTAGTCAACTAAAAACAGGAACATATAATTCTTATGTAAAAGACGAGTATGGTCAGAATTTATGGCTTGCAATGCCAAAATTTACGGTGACACATATTCCTGCATTGCTGGAATATGCTAAGGACACAGCTTCCATTACTAAATTTCCCCTAAATCCCCTTTCTTCGCGATTGCCATATCCATACGGTCGAAGTTATATTATTTTAAGCGAAGGTTTGTTGTGGATAGTGGAAGGGATACGAACACATTCTACATATCCTTCACTCGATCCCTATTTAATTGATGGTTCACCTCTTACTGCCGATGTAAAAAAAGGATTAACGAAGAAAGAAATTCTGGGAGTAAGAGAATTATATTACAATTGGTGGAATCGAAGTGCCATTATTCCTGAATGGTGGTTGACGACTCCGCCTTTAAGCGGAACCACTTATAGTTGGTTTTGACAATTTTGAGGATTAATAAAAGAAAATGTCGAATTAAAGCCACATCTTCTAATTAGGATTGATTTTTTTGAGAAACACATTAAACTATAAAATTGAAATTTCATTTATTTTGACCGATTTAGAAGATATAATTGCCGGATGTATATCAAACAATCGTGTAAGCCAGGAAAAATTGTATCGTCAGTTTTATCCTGGTTTACATGCTTTGTGCCGACAATTTTTCTATGATGAACAGGATATTGTTACTGCATTGAACAATGGCATGTTAAACGTTTTCAAAAATATTGACTCATTTGACGTTACTAAAGGCGAATTCTTTAATTGGTGTTATATCATTGTTCGTAATACGGCAATCACTCATTTGAAAAGTGTTAAAAGTTTGAAGACTGTTCAGTTGGATACTACTTTACATTATGACTATTGCGAGAATCCCCTAATAGAAATGGAATGGGAAGATTTATTTTTATACTTGGACAAACTTCCTCCCGCCACACGTGCTGTAAGTATTCTTTATTACAGGGAAGATTTTTCTATCAAAGAAATTTCACAACAACTCAATATAAGCGATGGTACAGTAAAATGGCATTTAAGCGAATGCCGGAATAAGTTATCAAAGTTACTTCATCCTTAAAACAGAATAAGTTGAAAAAGACTAAAATATATTTGAACCCTAACCAGCAGAAGTCACCCTCTCCTTTGACTCCTGCCGATGAAGCATGGGACAAAATGGCAGAACTGTTAGATTCAGAAATGCCTTTATCTAATCAAGAATCAAAGAAACGAGCATTCGCAATAAGTTTTTCTCAATTTGCAATTTCGGTTGTCGCAGCAATTGTTCTTGTTGGCGGAGGAACCTTTATAACGCTTAAGACCATAGAGAATAAAAAAGAAATTCATACTATCAAACATGCGGTAAAACATTCAGAGCACGATAGCCTTACTAATAAAACTGTTCAAATTGAAGACTCAGTCTTATCAACTAAAACAGATGTTCAAACAATTAATAGTGCTAATCAGAAAGCAAATGAAGAGAATATACTTCAACAACATCAAAACAATAATCAAACTTCATTATCAACAGCTATCACTCAAACACATACTCCACAGAAAGTATTATCGGTGAAAAAATCTAATGAGAGCAAAGTGCTTGTTGATACTATAAGGCTTAAATCTAACGAACAAAATAATTGGGGAAATCCCATAGAGTTTCACACAAAAATAATCACCATAGATAGCATTACTACTACTACTAATAATAAACAGTTGTATGCCACATTACCAAAGACTGAGAATGTCGCCAAAGTGGCGTTAAAAGCTAAAACAAATTTGATGGATTCTTTCGAAACAAGTAAAAACTTAACGATTAGGAAACCATCGACAAAAGAGAAAATAAAAAGGGAAAATAGAGTTAGTAACTATCAGAAAAACAATCAGCTGTTTGGAGGATTATTCAAGAATAATGGTCAACAATTTTCTAAAAATAAGAGTAAGAGCTCAGTTAGTAACTTTCAAAAAAACAATCATCTATTAGTAGGATTGTCTGGGTATAATGGCTTACTTTTTTCTAAAAATGCGAGTAAGAATATCTATTCATACGGAGAGATATTGACAATTGGAATACGCAATACAAAATATAACCTAACAGTCGAAACCGGTATAGGTTTTCAATCTTTGGAATATCATGTGCCATATAGCAGGACATTATATACTTATCAAGCTACGGGAATATACGATTCAACGATAACAGTTTCTTCGTATAAATACAGCCGATACAACGTTATTATACCATTTTTTATCACGAAAGAGATTTTCCACTACAATAATATTTTCTTAGATGTAAAAACAGGGATTAATACTTCAATCTTTTTATCAAAACAACGATTATTCAATCAGTTACCTGCCGACATACAGCTTATTGAAGATTCATATCCAATATCCAATTTAAATTTTTCTTTTGCCTTATCACCGCAATTTCGATGGGATATCAATGATAAATTCTCGTTTAATATTAATGCAGGAGGTATATTTTATTTGAATAGTTTGTACCAAAATTACTCACTGAAACCTATTGGACTAAATCTTTCGGCAGGTATACATTATTTCTTTTGATTTAGTACATGAAAAATATAAAAAAGCACGTGCTGCAAACACTTACTAAAGGAGGAAACTGAATAATGACCCTTAAAAACGAAACAAGAAAACCGAACTTAAAAAAATGACTTAAGTTAATAACAAAACATTAATTTTAAATATAAATCAAATATGAAACGTACCGTTAAATTGATTTCATTTTTGCTTCTAATAGTCACTTCATTCACTGTTAAAGGACAGGCATTAAGATACTTTGAATTTAAAACAACTTGTTATAATGGTATAAATAATACTTGGCAAGATAGTTCATTTATAGCTGCGACTTCCAACCTGATTCTTATTGATACCATTTATGCTAACTTGACTAAACCGATTGCATTGAGATACCACATAGGTGGAATGGTTGCTAGTGGTAGTGGAGGGTATAATCATAATGCAAGTCATTGGTTTTCCTGGCATTTCGTAGAGGATCAATGGGGTATAGGTCCAGGCGGAAGTATTGAGGTTCAGGATGGCTGCCCTACAAATGTTGATAAATGCGTAGCTTGTTTCATCAAATTTGGTGGCTATAGCCCTTGGTCATCTTATGTTGCAAGAGAGGTTATCATTTCTGCCATTAATGAAAATTTAGTACAGGAAAAATTTAGTATTTATCCAAACCCCGTAAGTGATATACTTGAAATTAAAATAGATAATAGCAATCTATCAGAAATAATTATTTATGATATTGCTTCACGCAAACTCATTCAACAAAAATTCATCAATCAAATCACAATTAATACAGACCAAATTGTCAAGGGCATTTACATTTACGAACTGATAAATAATAATGGAATTATAACGAAAGGAAAAATAATTAAGGACTGACAAAATAAACCTATTAAGGCGGTTCTGTAAATCGTGACAACAAAACAAAAAAAATGAGACACAAACTCATTATCTTACTTTTATTAATTTTTGATTTGACTTGTTATTCTCAAATCAGAGGTGTTGTAATTGACAATGCAACTAAACAACCTATACCTTATGTGAATATCTATGTATTAAATACGAAGAATGGAGCTACTTCTGGTATTGATGGAAAATTCATTATCAATGATTACAAAATTGGTCTGTCCAATCGGATATACTCATTAAACAAGAAAAAGGTGGTGTTGGTTGTTGGGATATTTTATCCCAACTGTATGTATTATAAGGATCTGTGATCCGAGTTAAACAAATCCGCTTTAATTCTGGATATGTTACTGGATTAAAAATCCAAAGAATACAAGAACTGGGATTGCAAATCCCAGTGGCGGTACGCAGCTTTTATTCAATTAAAGAGCATATCCGGTAGGACAGAGTTGCACATATATAGATTTATTCACCATTTTCGTCCGTGCATTAAATAACTTTTGTTTTTAGTTGGAATGTTGTCGCTTTTAATTAACTTTGGCACACGAAAACGATGAATAAAACACTAAGATGTTATGGGCAAGTGTAAAAAAAAAGGAAAAACATTAATTTACTAGACAAGTATGACTCAAATAAAATCCATAAACTTATTGATATGAACTCTATTAAAATTATTCTATTGGCATTAACAACCATTTTGATGTCCTCATGTGAACTATTATTCAACTTACCAGATGAAGAAAAAAATCTTGTATGCGAATCAAACTGTTACACATTAAATATGAAGGGTGCGGTTATCGACAAAACAACGAATAATGGCATTAAGAATATCCAAGTTATAATGAACTGGACAAAGCCGACTTGTATTTTTTGTCCTGACAACACTATTTATAAGGGCACGACTGAGAATTCAGGGAACTTTAATATATCTAATTCTATCGACACGAGTTACTTTCAGAATGGATTTTATTTGTCGTTATCCATTCCAAAAAATAATGATTATATAGTTGTTCCATTTGGGAATTATTTCAGTATATACAGTTTGACGGACAGCATATTGAAAAATGTGACGTTTGAACTTTATCCAAAGGTAGAATTGAAAATTAAAACAGAAAGGGTGCAGACAGACAATATGACAACATTTATTGTAGAACACTATTTCTGTAAAGACATTAGATATGCAGACATTATTAATTCAAAAGGTAATTCAGGCTTTGATTATCCATTAAATGACACTAGGATAACGGAAACAAGCGCAAATATCAAAACTTATATAAAATGGACAAAATCTATTGGGGACGTGCATATTGAACAAGTAGATTCCGTAATTTGTCAAAAAGGGAAAGAAAATATATATACAATAAAATACTAGGAAATTATAAACCCATCCAACTGGATATGCTCATTAAAAGAGAAAAAGGTTGTGCTGGTTGTTGGGATATGTTATCTCAGCATAGTGCAAGTTTAGCATTAGCGTAACCTGTGCTGGAAACTCGAAAAGTTTGTAACTTTGTATTTTAATCAGTTTTAAACTGCACCGGTTTTCAGCCTGCCTGCTGCAAGCAGGTTCAAGATACACTTCGTTAATCTTGAACTATGCAGCATGTGCAAACTTGGAATAAATGAGAGCATATCCGGTTGGACGCAGAAATTTACAATACAACGATATCTTTAATATCAATAGTCGTCATGAAAAAATCAAAGCTATTCATTGTTAGCGTTGCCGTTTCAGTGTTACTTTCAGGTTGTAGTATTTATCAGCCCCTTGTAGTCGACATTCCTTTAATTAGCAAGAAGAATGATTTACGTGTTGATGCCGCTGTAACATTATTACCAGCCATGAATGCAACGGTATCGTATGGATTGACCAATAAAATCGCTGTCCAGGTTTATGGGAAAAACCATGGTCCTGATTATTATTTTCAAGGAGCTGCAGGCTATTATAAAGATTTGGGAAATAAAATCACCATGGAAGCTTACACTGGATTTGGTTATGGATATGGAAATGCCAACATCGAAGATGGATTTCGATTAATTGATGGCAATTATCAATGTTATTTCGAGCAGTTTAATATTGGAAAATCAAATGTGGGTTCACTTCATTTGGATTATGGTATTAGCTTAAAAACGGGATTACTTCATTCGAACTTTTATGATACTTATAATATTGTTCTTGTAAACATGGAACCTATTACAAAACTATATTCTGATAATAGCTTACTGGTTGAACCCACCTGCTTCTTTCGTTTTGGGGGAGAAAAACTAAAGTTCAATATTAAAATGGGTTACTGCTGGATACACAAATACACAAATATCAACGAATACTTTCCTTACGACAATTTCACTTTGGGAGTTGGTTTAAACTATCGATTATAGAAAAGAGAATAGAGTTTGGGAGTTGGACTTAGTTATAAAATAGAAAATCAGTCGGAATAATAGATTTTAGCCTTATAAATGTCTATAATCGAAGAAATCCATATATCTATATTAGTCAACTTAGCCATAACGGAATTTCGTTGTATGAATTTAGTTTTTTCCCGATTATGCCCTCGTTGAGTTATAGTATGAAGTTTTAAAAATGCGATTAATCTTAAAAAGTTAAACAAAAAACATAATGTTATTTAACAGAAAGTAGGTTGTTAATGTTAACAGCTACTTTTGTTCAGATTATTAAATCTATTTATTCCTAATTGTTTATGAAAAGAATTATTATCAATATTGTTTTATTATTCCCTTTGCTAACGTTTGTTTCGGCTCAAAAAGAGATATATTTTAGTGACATAAAAGTCGAGGATATTAAACAGCAATCCCTGAATGGCGTTGAAGTGAAACTACCAATCAATCCGCTTATGTTCAAGCAAAATTCTGAACGTTATGATATGAGTTCAACATTACCGGTTTATATAGGCTACTTTCACGAAAAACATATTTCAGCCAACTGGACATTAAATTCAAGTGCCGGATTTTATAATAACTTTAGTAGAAGCAGGAATTATACAATTGTGACCGATTCTGTGTACGGAAATCAGTTGGTTTATAGCGATACTTACAAACAATCATATTCTCTTGGATTCGGAATTGGTATTGAACCAAGATGGAACTGGAACTATTTCAGCAGGGTACAAAAGGGGAAAGCAAAACTTAATTCGGGTGGATTCCTTTCGTTCCCGTTAATTCTGTTAACACCAGTTCTTCAAACTCCCAATGCGTTATATCATATTGGGCTATTCCCTTCAAGTTTTTCGGTCAGTATCGCTATATTACCAACCATAGGATACCGTCAGGCTATTACCAATCAGTTGTTTTTAGAAGGAAGTTTTACTGTCGGTTTAAATTCGGCTATTGGTAAAAATTATAATAACCGAATCTCGGTATCGAGTCCGTATCTTAATACCTTAGTCAATATCAAAGCGGCCTATACATTTAAATAAATAATGATTATGAAACAAAAACTAATCTGTATCAGTTGTCTGATTTCATTTATTTTATTTATAACCGGTTGTGTTGTAACTGAAGAAGCACCCTGGAATAAAACCACAGTTCCGGTTGTTTTCTCAGTTATCACTCCGGGACAACCCGTTCAGGTATATCTTGGAAAATCATATATTGAAACCGATATAATCAAAAGCCAGCCCTATCCCGAAGCACGCGTTTTCGTTTGCGGGCCCGACAGTAACTGGATGGAATTAAAAAGACTACTAAACGATAGCGCTATGTATATGGATGCAGATACCTTATTAAGGGTTGAAAAAGGCAAAACCTATTCATTACGGATAGATTTAGCGGATAAGACCCTTCATGCAAAAACAACCGTACCGAACGAAAGCGGAACCTTTACTTCGGTTAAATGTGTTGTGCCGGATATTCATAATCATTCAGCTTCATTATATATAAACGATTCGCTTGTAGATGCTTATATCGGAACCCTTAATGTAAATTATAAATTACCTGAAAATAAAGAATATGGTTGTTATCTGGTAGCTTTTGGAAATGAAGTAGGATATACAGCCTATTTGAACGGTGGAATTTACATGGATAATTATTTCTTTTTCCCAAAAAGTTTGCCATCGTTTCCAATAAATATTGTGACAGTTGATCCTTATCTTAAGAAATTTAGAATTACCAATAGTATTAATTACATGTCAGGTGCCTCCGATATTTCAATAATTCTGTTTTCGTATGGTGGTGTTCGACCTGCATTTTCGAATATACAAAACGGTATTGGTCTTTTTGGAAGTTTTATAACTGAAAGTAAAATGCTTTCACCTGTATTTATTGATAATTCTACTCAAAATCCTTAGTATGAGAAATAACCTGTTTTTTAAAATGCTTGGAATTGTTACATTTTGCAGCGTAAACATAAGTTCATTGGATGCCCAAACGGAGGAATTGAGATACAAGTTTTTGGGAAAAGTAATTGATGGAAGGAGTAAAAAAGAGTTAAAGAGAATACCCTTTGTAGTATTGCCTTATAACCGCAAAGTGGAAACGGATGCCAAAGGTGCATTTCTATTTAATATGCCGGCGGGAAAAAAGACATTTGTCTTTGATTATTATCCTTTCGATAAAAAAGAAATAACATTAAACCTTCAATCGGATACCACCTTGATAATTGAACTTAAAACTCCTTTCAATTCGCAATATATAGAAGAAGTGGAGGTTGTTGCGTCACGAAATGTTACCGAACAACCCGTTGCGCTGGAACAAATCAATGGACAAAAGCTTAAAACGATTCCAACCATGATTGGTGAACGGGATATATTGAAAGCTTTTTCTTTAACTTCCGGAGTAACATCAAGCAGTGAAGGAGCTGCTGATATGCAGGTTCGAGGTGGAGTTCATGGACAGAATCTTTATTTGTTAGATGGCATTCCGCTTTATTCCACCCAGCATTTTTTCGGTATGGTTTCAGCTTATAATCCAATCATAATACGAACTGCCAAATTATATAAATCCGGATTCCCTGCTGAATTTGGCGGAAAAGTTTCTTCGGTTGTCAATGTATTAACCGAAGATGCAAAGTTGAAAGATTTTTCAGGTGCAGCAGAGATAAATGTATTATCCAGTAAAGCGATGCTGAATATTCCCATAGTGAAAGATAAACTTGCTTTATCTGTTTCTGGACGAATTTCCAATTATAGTGGTCTGAATATAATCTCTTTATTTGGAACTGATGATGGACTTGATACAAAAATAAGCTTACATTTTGCTGATATCAACGCTAATATGGTTTGGAAAATTTCTGAGAAAGACAAATTGAAACTAACATGGTTTAATAACAGCGATGGAATAGACGTGAGTCAGCTTGATTATGGTTCGATGAATAAAACATGGATTGATAATCGGCAACAAAATGTTGGTTTAAACTGGTATCGGAATATATCTGAAAGAACTCAAAATCATTTATTGGCCTATTTTGACCGATATGGATTTGATTTCGGTCAGTCTAATGATGGTACAAGTAGTGGTACTGGCTTGAAACAAATAACTCAAATCCTAACAGGCATAAACTCGGGTGGTTTTGAAGATAAATTCCGTTTTAAAGTAAACGATAAACTAAAACTGAATGCAGGCGGTTCAATCAAGTTTTATAGTTTCTCTCCTGTTCAGGTTCATCAAACCGATACAACGGTTATTAAAATCCAAACCATGAACCAAATCAATCAAACAGAATGTGTAATATATGCAGAAACAGAGTATAAAATGGCTGACAAACAAACTCTGACTACCGGTTTACGTTTGAATGCCATTGGAAATACCGATAAAATGTTTATCAATGCTGAACCACGAATCGGTTATCATGGAATTTTTCCGGAAAATTTTTCCATCAGTGCCTCCATAGACAGAATGACTCAACCGATACATCGGGTAGCAAATCCTGGACTTGGAGTTCCATTCGAAATCTTTTTACCATCTACTGCATCATTTATACCTGAAACTTCATGGAATTTCACGTTGGGAGCGGCAAAGGATTATTCGTTCAATACAACGAAATTGTCGGTTAAAGCAGATGCGTGGTATAAAACCATGCAAAATATAGTTGATTTCAGGGATGGTTATGATGTACTATCCGGTTTAATTAATAAAACAGGATTTCAGGATGGAGCTAACACTTTGGTGACCCAAGGGAAGGGAGAAGCTTATGGAATCGACTTGTCAGCTGATATTTCGCAAAAGAAATGGTCGTTAACAGCAGATTATACATTGATGCAGGCTACGAATCAATTTGCAGATTTGAATTATGGACTCCCTTTTGCCGCATCGACCGATATCCGGCATTCGTTGTCATTGACTGCAGAAATCAAACTTTCGAAAAGCTGGTTGTTTACTGCCAACTGGCAATATCGTTCCGGAAAGCCTATTACTTTACCTACAGCGGTTTTTGCTTATCCTGCATTAAATCCTGTTACCGGTCAGTTGGATAATTTGAATCCATACTTCCAAATGGTAGAAACCGAACGGAATAATTACCGGACTAAACCGTTTCATAAACTGGATATTTCATTTTCGCATAACTATAAGGCATTTAAACGATTCGAAGGTACTATTTCATTTGGAATTTATAATGTATATAATCAGGTTAATCCTTATCTTTACTTTATCGGTTCAGAAAAGAAATCGGATGGTATATATAAACCTGTTCTTCAGTCTATGTCTATTTTCCCAATTATGCCATCGTTTAATTGGTCGGTGAAGTTTTAATAAAGAATGGGTTAGGCTGCGTCATCGATTAGTCGTAACGTAATGGCATACACTTGGGCTATTATCAAATTTCAAATAAGTTGTAACTAATAACACGAAGTACTCGTTGAAAAATGAGTACTTCTAAAAAAATAAAATATATGATACGTAAAATTTTATTTACATTTTTTCTTTTTACTTCAATGAGCATGATAGCTCAAAAACAGGAATTTATTGGTTTGGGGGTAAACAGTGAAATGAAAAATGGCGAAAATATGCGAACCGGAGTAACTTTTACCTACGAAAACCAATTATCTATCCACAATGGATTTGAAATTAGTTTAAATCACCGATTTGCAGATCAATATATTACCGGACCGGTTGGCGATGGAACCTTTCAAACGTCTCATATATTGGAAGGTTATCTTAGTTTGCCAATTTTGTACAAGTTTTATTCTAATGTCGTCAATTTATCGACCGGTATAAGCTTAGATTATTTTGTAGGCTGGAAAGATGTAACCAAGTTCGGGGTAACTGAACCTACTTCTTATAATATAAATCCAAAACTTTATGTCGGTTGGGTATTTAAAATAGGTAAAACTATACCCTTGTCATCTAAATTTAATCTTGAACCTGAAGTTCAATTCAACCCAATTTTCAAATATGGCTACTCATATTATGGGGCATCTATGAAATTGAAATATAAATTGTAAAATTAACTTATTTTGTAATACCCTGTCCTACCGGATATATTTATTAGATGAGTAAAGTTTGGCATTGGTTGGTGGGATTTTCTTTTTAATCCCCCGTTTGTACTATGAGGAATTGTATTCCGAAACAAACAAATACGCATTGCAACCGGATGTAGTACTGGATTGAAAACTTGCCTGCGGCAGGCAGGTCCAAAGAATACAAGAACTGGGATTGCAAATTCCAGTGGCGGTACAGAACTTTTATACATCTAAAGAGCATATCAGGGAAGTCGGGGCAAAATAGAAAAACTTCTAAAGTTGAAAAAGTAAAATTCGAAAATTTATAAATTCAAAAAAGTGAGGCATAAACCACACTTTTTTTATAATTACAAACTAATTTTTAATGGCCAAAATCGCTTCTGAAAAAATAACCGTTGAACTGATGATTAATCTGTATTGCCGGAAAAAACACGGCAATAGATCATCACTTTGTCCTAAATGTGCGGAGTTGAAAGAATACGCTTTAGAACGGCTGGATAAATGTCCTTTCGGAGATGAAAAACCGGCTTGTAAAGCATGTAAAATTCATTGTTATGATGCAGAAAAACGCACTCAAATCAAAGACTTAATGCGTTTTTCAGGACCTCGAATGTTGTTATATTTTCCTTATGAATATCTCAGACACAAGCTTCAATTGTAGATTGAATATTATTTTTTCCTCAACTGTTCTACCGCCACTTTTACTGTTTTATCTTCTTTATAAAGCAAGGGATAAAAACCCTGATCGCCCAGGGTATTTCTGGAGATATAAGCTTTTAACTGCGTGAGCATAAATCTTTTCGATACATTAATTTGATTTGCGTTTGCCGGAACACCCTTTGTTGCAACATAGGCAACAAAATCGCTTAACAGATTCTGACCATCGAGGTAGTTGGACATGTTTTGCCAGGTTTTAATTGCTTTTAGTTTATCCCGATTTTTATCAGAATACTGGAAAGCAAATTGATATAAATAACCGTAATTTATTACTTTGTTGAGATAAGGCGTATATTCTGACGTGTCGCGAGGAACGAAAATATCTGGCATAATTCCACCGCCACCATACACTGTTCTGCCTCCTGCGGTTTTGTATTTCAATGATTTGGCAACGTGAATACTGTCTTTACTGTCGAACTCACCATGTTTAAATCGATTTAGAATATCCATCACATAATCCTCTGCTTTCCCGCGCACATACGGTTTTTGTATACTTCTTCCCGAAGGTGTGTAATACCGCGCCACAGTCAACCGAATCGCTGATCCATCCGAAAAATTGAGTTGTTGTTGAACTAATCCTTTGCCAAACGAACGACGTCCTACGATTAATCCTCTGTCATTATCCTGAATGGCACCGGAAAAGATTTCGCTGGCAGAAGCAGAAAATTCATCGATTAAAACAACGATCGGTTGATTAATGCAACTTCCTTTTCCATCTGATTTTGCTTCTGCTCTGGGATAAGCTTTCCCTTGTGAATAAACAATCATTCGTCCTGCAGGTAAAAATTCATTGACCATTTCGATTGCCTGTTCCATAAAACCACCGCTATTTTCACGTAAATCGATGATATATTTTTTGGCACCCTGATTTCTTAGTTTGGCAATGGCATTCAAAAACTCTGAATACGTGGTGGTTGCAAATTTGCTGACCTTTATAAAACCAACCTGTGGTTCAATCATATAAGCGATATCAACCGAATTAACCGGAATTTCACCCCGGGTGATAGAATAATGTAAAATTTCACGTGTTCCATGACGACGAACACCCAGTTTTACTTTCGTTCCGTCTTTTCCACGCAATTTTTTCATTACTTTTTCATTCGAAATCTTTTTCCCAACAAAAACGGTATCATTTACCTGAACAATACGGTCACCGGCCAATAATCCGACTTTCTCTGAAGGTCCGCCGCTTATAATAGATACAATCATTATCGTATCATTCTGCATGTTAAATTGAACACCAATCCCGCTGAAACTACCCTCCAATTCGCTGTTTACGTCTGCCAAATCGGAAGCAGGAATGTAAACCGAATGCGGATCAAGTTTTGAAGTTACTTCCGGCATCAATTCTTCAATCATTTCTTTCATATTGACTGTATCAACATATTGAGAATGTATGATGGACAATAATTCATCTACTTTGTTATGCGATGACATCTTAAGAAATCCATGTCCATTAGCTCTTCCGGATAATAAATTTCCTAAAAATACACCGCTAATGATGGCAAATAAAACAATTAAAACTAATACTAAATTTTTTTTATTCATATTGGGATGTTGATTTGTTGATTTGTTTTGTTGATTAAGCTGAGCTTTATAAACCTGCCTGCCGCAGGCAAGCTTTTAGACTTCTTCCAGATACACGATATCGATCCCTGCACGTTCGAGTAATTCAACGCCATCCATGATGCGGTATTTTTCACCGTAAACAACACGTTTAATACCGGCTTGAATAATCAATTTGGAACATTCAATACATGGCGAAGCAGTTACATACAGGGTTGCATTATCGCTGCTGTTGTGCGAACGGGCAACTTTGCTGATTGCATTTGCTTCGGCGTGTAAAACATACGGTTTGGAAACATTGTTCTCATCTTCACATTTATTCTCAAATCCCGAAGGTGTTCCGTTGTATCCATCCGAAATTATCATTTTGTTTTTTACCAATAAAGCACCCACTTTACGCCGTTCGCAATACGAGTTCTCAGCCCAGATTCGAGCCATGCGCATATATCGGTTATCGAGTAATTGTTGTTTTTCGGTCATCGCACTTCGTGTTATTTGTTCCCTCTGGTCACGTTATTTTGTCTTTGTTCTTTGTTCTTAAATCTTTAAGCTTTCAATAGTTCTTTGGCAAACTCAATCAGATTTACACCCGAAAAATTACCGGAAGTCATCATTAATAATGCCGTATTTTCATAATTCAATTCCCGAAGTTTTTGTTGTAATGCCTGTGAATCGGTATAAACAGACAGATTATCACCTCCGAAAGCAGCTTTCACTTGTCCCGGATTAATTTCTTTCAACCTTTTATGAAGGATTACCTCAGGATTGTAATAAACAAAAGCCACATCGGCTTCGGCCATACAACCGGCATATTGAGGTAGAAAATTTCCGGTCAGGCTGCTGAATGTATGCAGTTCCATGCAAGCCACCAGTTTACGATCCGGAAATTGTGATTTTACTGCTTTAACCGTTGCTTTGAGTTTAGAAGGCGAATGTGCAAAGTCTTTAAAAGCAACAGAATTTTGCGTTTCGGCAATTTTTTGCAAGCGATTGGAAGCACCCGGAAATGCTGATATTACTGAATAAAACTGTTCATCCGTCACGCCAATTTGCCTGCAAGCCAATCGTGCCGCATTCATGTTTTGCAAATTATGCTCACCAAATACTTTCAACGGAATATCACCATATTTTGTAATTAAATAAGTGATGCCGTTTCGCACCTCATATTCAGGTGTGTTGTAAGGAAATGGAACAATATCGCGACGTAGATTTTCTGCTATTTTGTTGAGGTTTTCATCTCCATCAAAATAAATCAGCCGCCCTTGAACTTCCATCAATTCAGAAAATATTTTAAATTGTTCCACATAGTTTTCGAACGTGGGGAAAACATTGATATGATCCCAGGCTATGCCGGTAAGTACGGCAATATGTGGTTTATATAAGTGAAATTTTGGACGACGATCAAGAGGAGAAGTCAGGTATTCATCCCCTTCAAAGACTGCAATGCGCGAATCGTACGAAAGCTTTACCATATTTTCAAATCCTTCAATCTGAGCTCCAACCATGTAGTCAACATCGATTTTAAGTTGTTTCAACACAAATAAAATCATAGCCGTAGTTGTCGTTTTTCCATGACTTCCACCTACCACAATGCGTGTTTTACTCCGCGTTTGCTGGAAAAGATATTCAGGGAAAGAATAAATTTTTAATTTAAGTTCTTTTGCCCGAATCAATTCCGGATTATCTTCAGTAGCGTGCATTCCTAAAATAACGGCTTGTAATTCCTTGTGAATTCTCTCCGGAAACCAACCCATTTCGTCGGGCAACAAGCCATTTTCTTTCAATCGGCTGCGCGAAGGTTCAAAAATTTCATCATCAGAACCGGTTACCAAAAAATTATCTTTTTTGCTGATAGCAATGGCTAAGTTGTGCATGGCAGCTCCACCTATGGCTATAAAATGAACTCGTTGCATACGATTGGTAGATGAATGTTTTTACTTATTTTTGTGGGGAAAATTATTGAAATGCAAATGTACTAAAAAGTTTAGCAAGTTCATAAAGTCCCAATAGTTTATAAACTCATTTAAAATGAAATTATATAAAATCGAAGCCGGAACATTCCATGTAGATGGTGGTGCGGCATTTGGAGTAGTCCCAAAGAAAGTATGGCAAAAAAGGTATCCGTGTGACGACGATAATTACTGCCAGCTCACAATGCGTTGCTTGCTGATTGATACCGGCGACAGGCGGATTCTGATTGATACCGGCACCGGTGACAAACAACTCGAATACCTGAAATACTATGATTTCAAAGGAGTAATAAACTTTGATAATGAACTCGGCAAGCTGGGTTATACCTGTTCAGATATTACGGATATAATTTTTACTCATCTGCATTTCGACCATTGCGGTGGAGCTACCAAATACAATGCCGATAGGTCGAAAGTGGAATTGGTTTTTCCAAATGCAACTCATTGGGTGGGTGAAACTCAATGGTCTAATTTTTTGAATCCCAATGTACGTGAAGGTGATTCGTATTTTACTGAAAACATAATACCCGTGCAGCAAGCCGGGAAATTGAAATTTGTTTCCGAAAATCAGTTTATTTGTCCCGAAGTGGAAGTTCGCTTATACAATGGTCACACGCTTGGGCAATTGGTGGGTTATATCCATTTGGACAATAAAACTTTTGTTTACGTGGGAGATGTCATTCCGCTTGCTGCCAATGTGCCGTTGGCATGGATTTCGTCCTACGATGTTTTTCCTATCCCGGCAATGGCTGAAAAAAAAGTGTTGCTTGATGAAGCTGCCTCAAAGAATCAGATTCTGTATTTTGAACACGATGCTTATACGGAATGTTGCACTGTAATAGCCGAATACAACAAACACAAAGTGGAAAAAAAGATGAAGTTTGAAGAAGCATTGAAATTGTAAAAGTGCGAGAAGGAAACTGCCAACATTGTTACTGAAACAATGTTGGCAGTTTTTTTATGTCTTATTGTCCTATATTTTATAATTGATTAGGCTCAGTTTAGAATAGCATTGTTTTTCATTTTGACCTCTCCCTAAATCCCTCTCCCGAGGAGAGGGACTTGTCCTGTGCTTTTTTAGAAATACCTCATTATTACGAGGATTTTTTCCTTTTCCCCTTGGGGGAAAGGGTCAGGGATAGAGGTCATTAAAAAGTATTTTTTCAATTACTAAAACCTTCTCATTTAACTAAACCTTAGTTGATACGGGTTTTTTTGCAAATAAGGATAAATCGGGTAGTAAATTAGGGATTTTTTGGGGATTGAAAAAATATACAACCTATAACTTTCATCAACAACTTTCCTGCGATTTACATGAAACTTCCACATTAAATGAAAAATTATAAAAAATATTCTCACAAAATTGTTTGCCAATTAAAATACTTTTAATACTTTTGCATTAACCTAATTTGAGGTAGAGAATGGCGTCTGTAAAGTGAGAAATGGCATCTATAAAGTGCGAAATGGTGCCTGTAATGTGAGAAATGGCATCTATGAAGTGCGAAATGGTGTCTCTGAAACGCGAAATGGCGTCTGTAAAGTGAGAAATGGCATCTATAAAGTGCGAAATGGTGTCTGTAAAGTGAGAAATGGCGTCTATAAAGTGCGAAATGACGTCTCTTGAGCGCGAAATGGCGTCACTGGCGCGTTTGCTTCACGTGCCAAACCTGTGTCTAGCGCAAGTTTAGTGAAGCGTAACTTGTGCTGGAAATAAGTCAGTTTATAAACTGATAATTGAAGTTGAAAACTTCATAATTATGAGCTTGCCTGCGGCAGGCAGGTCCAAGTCTCCGCTGCGCTCAGACTCATATCTTTGTAGCGACAAAAATAAGTATAAATTTGAAGAAGTTAATACCTTTGTATGAATAATGGACTCTAAAAGTGTAAAACTCGCTTAGACAAACACGATTTATCGATGTAGGGTTCAAGGA